>Ga0105054_10002018_pt1 | contig 32794 bp, 30 predicted proteins | sample BON02_FD_78091 | JGI IMG/M metagenome (GOLD analysis project Ga0105054, IMG submission 78091) | Freshwater microbial communities from Lake Bonney liftoff mats and glacier meltwater in Antarctica - BON-02 (megahit assembly) | ecosystem: Environmental > Aquatic > Freshwater > Ice > Glacier...
GCGGGAGTAGAGCAGGTGCAGGATCGCGTGCTCGACGCCGCCGATGTACTGATCGACGTTCATCCAGTAGGCGGCATCGTCTGATACCGTGGGGGTGGTGGCATGGGGCGCGGTGAAGCGGGCATAGTACCAGCTTGAATCCACGAACGTGTCCATCGTGTCGGTTTCGCGCTGGGCGGGTTTGCCGCATTTCGGGCAGGGCACGTCGCGCCATGTGGGGTGCCAGTTCAAAGGGTTGCCGGGGCGGTCGAACGTCACGTCGGCGGGCAGTTTGACGGGCAGGTTTTCCTTTGCCTCGGGCACGACACCGCAATCGTCACAGTGGATCACCGGAATCGGACAACCCCAATAGCGTTGCCGCGACAGGCCCCAATCGCGCAAGCGGAATTTAGTCACGCCGTGGCCCACGCCATTCGCCTCGCAGAACGCGATGGCGGTGTCGATGGCCTCAAGGCCCGTCTGTTCGGTTTCGCCTGCGAAGCCATTGATATAAATCACCTTGTCAGTTTTCGGCGGCACATACGCGGCGCCGCCATCCTCGGGCAGGGTTATTCCATCATCACTGGCGGGCGCATAGGTCGACACCACGGGCAGTTCGTATTTACGGGCGAATTCGAGGTCGCGCGCGTCGTGCGCGGGGCAGCCGAAGATCGCGCCGGTGCCGTAATCCATCAGGATGAAGTTGGCGACATAGACCGGCAATTCCCACGCCGTGTCGAACGGGTGGCGCACGCGCAGGCCGGTGTCGAAACCGCGCTTTTCGGCCTTTTCCATCTCCTCCTCGGCGGTGCCCATCTTTCGACACTCGGCGTTGAACTCGGCCAGCGCGGTGTTGTCTTTCTCAAGCGTTCTCGCCAGCGGATGATCGGGCGAGATGCCCACGAAGGACGCGCCCAAAAGCGTGTCGGGGCGGGTTGTGTACACCTCGACCCGGTCATGGCCCAGCGGCCCGTCGATCAGTGAGAACGCGAATTGCAGACCGCGCGATTTGCCGATCCAGTTGCGCTGCATCAGCTTGACCTTGTCGGGCCAGTTGTCCAGCCGATCAAGGGCGCCCAGCAAATCTTCGGAATAATCGGAAATCTTGAAGAACCACTGGGTCAGTTCGCGCCGCTCGACCGTTGCACCCGAACGCCAGCCCTTGCCATCCTCGACCTGTTCGTTGGCCAGAACGGTCATGTCCACCGGATCCCAGTTGACCACTGCGTTCTTGCGATAGACCAGACCTTTTTCCATGAAATCGATGAACATCGCCTGCTGCTGGCCGTAATATTCAGGAGCGCAGGTGGCGAATTCGCGCGACCAGTCCAGCGACAGGCCCAGCTTGGAAAACTGCGCCTTCATGTTGGCGATGTTGGCATAGGTCCAGTCGCCGGGATGCACCTTTTTCTCCATCGCGGCGTTTTCGGCGGGCAAACCGAACGCATCCCAGCCCATGGGGTGCAAAACGGCATGGCCCGTCGCCAGTTTGTACCGCGCCACGACATCGCCCATGGTATAGTTGCGCACATGGCCGATGTGCAGGTTGCCAGAAGGATAGGGAAACATTTCAAGGACATAGTATTTCGGCTTGGCGTCATCGCGGCGCGCGGTGAAGGTGCCCGCCGTTTCCCAGGCGCGCTGCCATTTCGGTTCGATCTCGGCGGCGGAATAGCGGGACATGGGGGCGGGCCTTTTCACGATGCGGTAACGCCCGCTTGATATGGCGCACCGGGCGATTGGTCCAGTGGCGTGTTTCGGGCGGTGACGGATCGGCACAATCGTGTATAGCCTTTGCAAAACTTTAACGACGAGCGGTGGGCGCCCATGAAGATCCTGTTCCTGCATCAGAACTTTCCCGGTCAGTTCAAACACCTGGCCCCGGCGCTGGTGCGGAAGGGCCATCAGGTGGTGGCCCTGACGAGCCGGGTCGAAAAGGCGCAGAAGTGGCAGGGGGTTAACATGGTGCCCTATGGTTGGGCCGAACCGGCAGATCAAAAGCATCACCCCTGGCTGACCAACCTGAACGGCGCGCTGCACCGGGGCGCGACGGTGTTCAAGGCGGCCCATGGGCTGGCGCAACAGGGGTATCTGCCTGACGTCATCATTGCCCATTCCGGCTGGGGCGAGGCGCTGTTCGTGCAGGACGTTTGGCCGAACGCCCGGCTGGGGGTGTTCAGCGAGTTTCATTATATGGCCGAGGGGGCGGATATCGGGTTTGACCCGGAGTTCGTACTGACCAATGCCTTTGGCGAGGTGGCGCGCATGCGGATGCGCAACATTTCCATGCGGTTGCAGCTGGAACAGGCGGATATGGCGCTGTGCCCGACCGACTGGCAGGCCAGCACCCACCCCGCCGGTCTGCGCGAAAAGATCACCGTGGTGCATGACGGGATCGACACGGCACAGGCCCGCCCCAACCCCGGGGCGCGCGTCACGCTGAACGGCGTGACGCTCAGCCGGGCGGACGAGGTGATCACCTTCGTGAACCGCAATCTGGAACCTTACCGGGGGTTTCACATTTTCATGCGGGGTCTGGGCGATCTGCTGCGCCGCCGCCCCGAGGCGCGAATCGTGATCGTGGGCAGCGATGGTGTCAGTTATGGCACGGCGCCGAAAGGCGGCGGCACGTGGAAGGACAGGATGATCGCCGAGGTGCGCAGCGGCATTTCAGATGCCGACTGGGCGCGCGTGATGTTCGTGGGCAAGGTGCCCTATGGCGATTTCCTGTCGCTGCTGCAGGTGTCGCGCGTGCACCTTTATCTGACCTATCCCTTTGTTCTGTCATGGAGTCTGATGGAGGCGATGGCCTGTGAGGCCGCCATCGTGGCCAGCGCGACGCAACCGGTGCAAGAGGTGATCGACGATGGCGAAACCGGGCTGCTGTTCGGTTTCTTCGACGCAAAGGCGATGGTCGATCAGGTCGAGCGGTTGTGCCTGGACGCCGATCTGCGGGCGCATCTCGGCCGCAACGCAAGGGCACGGGTGCTGGAGCGGTATGATCTGCAGACGATCTGCCTGCCGCGACAGTTTCAGTGGGTCAGCGATCTGGCCGGGGTTTCGGTGGGATAGGGCAGAGGTGGGTTTGCATCCACCCTACGCGGGCTGGCGTGGGATAGGGGAGAGGTGGGTTTGCATCCACCCTGCGCGGGCCGGCGTGGGATAGGGGAGAGGTGGGTTTGCATCCACCCTGCGCGGGCTTGCGTGGGATAGGGGAGAGGTGGGTTGGCACCCACCCTGCGCTTGTCGCGGCGGTCAGAGCCTGCTGTCGCGGATGCGCAGCTGGCGGGCGCGGGTGAGGATGGCATCCTCGATGGCGCGCACGGTGTCGACGCTGGCCGGGCCGCTGCGGGTTTGCAGCGCCACGTTCAGCGACCGCGCGTCAAGGGCGGGATCCTGCACATAGACCGTGGCGCGGTATGACTGGCCACCGCCGGGCGGAGTGCCATAGCCATAGACCAGAACGCCCGAGAACGGATCGGCAGCCTCGACCGGCATGAAGTTCAGAACCTCCTGCGCGGCGTTCCAGATGTACTTGTTCACTTCGATGGTGGTGTTGGGATCGTCCACGTTGGTGAACAGGTCGAACAGGGTCGAATCGGTCGGGCGCTGCTGGAGCTCGCGCTCGCGGAACTCGCGGATCTCGCGGTCGGCGCCGCTTTCGCGGCTGGGATCGTTGCGAAACAGGCCACCGGCCCCGCCGCAGGCCGAAAGCGCCAGCGCCAGCGCCGTGAACAGGCAAAGTTTCCTCGTGATACCGCGCATGTGCATGAGATGCCCTCGCTCCCGTTTTTCCCGTGTGTATCCGAGCGGTTCTGACGTCACAAGGATTTTTGAGGATTCCCCTTGCAAGCCATGGGTCTGCCCGATTCCCGCCGCCCTGATTCCACACTGTGGCAATGCTGCACCATCTGACGCCCGTTTGCCGGGGCGCTTGAAGGCCAGCTTGCAATCGGGGCCGGACAGAGCGAATTAGGCTCATGTCTCACTTCGGATTCCCTGAAATGAGATGAACAATTTAGAGATTTACGAGGGAAATCGAAATGAAAAAAGTTCTCCTGACTTCTACCGCGCTGATCCTGTCCGCAGGCATCGCGTCTGCCGACGTGACCGTCGGCGGCGACGGCCGCATGGGCATCATCGACCGTGACGACGCGGCCGGCCTGTCCTTCACCAGCCGGATCCGCATCTCGTTCGCCGCTTCGGGTGAAACCGATGGCGGTCTGACCTTCGGAGGCTCGATCCGCGCTGACAATGCCCCCGGCGGCGTCGCTGGCACAGCCGGTTCTGTGTTCATTTCTGGCGCTTTTGGCAAGCTGACGATGGGCGACACGAACGGCGCTGCTGAAGCCGCTGTCGGTGATGTGTCGGGTGTCGGCCTTACCGGCCTGGCCGACCTGAACGAGACAAACTATCTGCTGAACACTGCTCCGTTCCGTCCGAACGCCCGTTACGAGTATTCCTTCGGCGATGTCACCGTCTATGCCTCGGCCGAGAATCCCGCCTTCGACAACGAAGGCTTCGGTCTGGGTGTGAAGTATTCGCCCGGCACCTACAGCGTTGCCCTGGGTTACGAGTCCGTGAATATCCCCGGTGGCGGCACGATCGACCACATCGTTCTGGGCGCGACGGGCACCTTTGCCGGCGCAACCGTGAAGTTCGTCTATGGCGATCTGGACGGTGCCGCAGACGACCAGATCGGTCTGTCGGTCGACTACGCCTTCGGTGCAACCAAAGTGACCGGTTTCGCCAAGCAGCAGTTCGACGGTGAAACCGACTTCGGCATCGGCGCAGCCTATGACCTGGGCGGCGGTGCATCGCTCAAGGGCGGCGTCGTGCGCGACAACTTTGTCGGCGGCGGCGACCGGACGATGTTCGACTTCGGTATTGCGATGACGTTCTGATCCCTCACAGGATCGGTTTTCGGAAAGAGCGGGCCTTGTGCCCGCTCTTTTCTTTTGTGCCCCGCTGTGGCTTATCCGGGCCAACCCGAAGGAGCCGCACGAGATGAGCCTTGCCGAGATCACCACCCGCATCCGCGCCGCAGAAACCGCAGCGGGCCGCCCGCCCGGTTCGACCGCGCTGATCGCCGTGTCAAAGGTGCAACCGCTGGAGCGGGTCGAGGCGGTGCTGGAGCAGGGCCACCGCTGTTTCGGAGAAAACCGGGTCCAGGAGGCGGCAGGCAAGTGGCCCGCGCTGCGCGACAGGTTCGGCACTGTCGATCTGCACCTGCTGGGCCCGTTGCAGACCAACAAGGCGCGGCAGGCGTTCGGGCTGTTTCAGGCGATCCATTCGCTGGACCGGCCCAAACTGGCGGAAACCCTTGCCCGGCTGGCGCAGGAGACGGGCCGCTGCCCCGGCCTGTTCGTTCAGGTCAACACAGGGCTTGAGCCGCAGAAGGCCGGGGTTCTGCCCGCCGATGTCGACGGATTCGTCGCCGATTGCACCGCCCGCGATCTGCCGCTTTTGGGGCTGATGTGCATCGCCCCCGAAGCCGATGACGCCGCACCGCATTTCGCCATGCTGTCCGACATGGCCGCGCGAAACGGGTTGCCGGGCCTGTCCATGGGCATGTCGGGCGATTTCGAGACGGCCATCGCCCATGGCGCCACCCATGTGCGCGTCGGATCGGCCATCTTCGGGGCGCGTGTGCCGGGCTGAATTGCTTTGTGTTCGATGTGAATCGCAACCCGGCGCCTCTCGCTTCGCTCGAACGCGGGTTTCGATAAAGCTTGGTTCAGATAAGACGCAAAGCGCTCTAACGCCCCGGGATCGCGTCGCGCTTGGTGCCCGCACCGTCCCAGGTGTCGATGGCGTCCAGCGCCTCGGCAGAGGTTTCGACGAAGCGGAACAGATCCAGATCGTCCTCGGAGATCGTGCCCGCCTCGGCCAGCATGTTCCAGTTGATGACCCCCTCCCAGAAGGCGCGCCCGAACAAAAGGAACGGCACACGCTCCATCCGACCGGTCTGAATCAGGGTCAGCGCCTCGAACATCTCGTCCAGCGTGCCGAACCCGCCCGGAAACACCACGATGGCCCGGGCGCGCATCAGGAAATGCATCTTCCTGATCGCGAAATAATGGAAATTGAAGCACAGGCCCGGCGTGACATATTCGTTTGGCGCCTGTTCATGGGGCAGCACGATGTTCAACCCGATGGACCGCCCCCCGGCATCGGCGGCACCGCGATTTCCCGCCTCCATCACCCCCGGCCCGCCGCCGGTGGCGATCACGTCATGGCCGCCGTTCCGGGCGATGGACCGCAAGGTGATGGCCTTGGCGAAGGCGCGCGCCTCGTCGTAATAGCGCGACAGATCGGCCAGGGTTTTCGTGCGGGCCGTGTGGGCATTGGCGGGCGCCGGGATGCGGGCGCCGCCAAACAGCACGACGGTGGATTCGATGCCCGCCTCGGTCAGCAACAGTTCGGGTTTCAGCAATTCCAGTTGCAGCCGGATCGGGCGCAAATCGTCTCGGCACAGGAAATCGTCATCGGCAAAGGCAAGCCGATACGAAGGCGCTCGGGTCTGCGGCGTATCGGGAACCTCGCGGGCGGTCTGGATGTCTTCCTGAGCATGGCGGAAAGGCGAATTTCGCTGGTCTTTCATCTGTGGTGCGTCCTCGATCTGTTGGCTCAACACCTAGCCTGCGTCGTGCGCGATGGCCAGCGCCGCCGCGAAACCGGGCAGGTTTGCCGGGATGCGCGGGTTTGTCCGCTGGACGCGCCCCATGTCCCCCGCTAAGTAACCGATCATAAAGACCCCGGGCTCTAAGCAGGGGTCTGACTGATTTCGCCCGGCGACGGGCTTGATGATGGAGAATGTCGTGTCCCACGCAGATGATCCCGAAGGCACACGCCGCGATTTCCTGTTCTACGCGACCGGCGGCGCCGGTGTCGTTGTTGCGGGCGCCGCGGTGTGGCCGCTGGTGAACCAGATGAACCCCTCCGCCGATGTCCAGGCGCTCAGCAGCATCCGGGTGGATGTGGGCGACCTTGAACCCGGTTCGCAGCTGACGGTCAAGTACCTCGGCAAGCCGGTGTTCATTCGCCGCCGGACCGAAGAAGAGATTGCGTTGGCCCGCGATGTCGAGCTTTCCGAGCTTCCTGACCAGATCGCGCGCAACCCGAACCTTGAGGATACCGCCCTCGCGACGGACGAAAACCGCTCGCTTGCGCAGCCCGGCAATGACAACGCCGAAGAATGGCTGGTGATGATCGGCGTCTGCACCCACCTGGGCTGTGTGCCCCTGGGCGAAGCGGGCGATTTCGGGGGCTGGTTCTGCCCCTGCCACGGGTCGCACTATGACACGGCCGGGCGCATCCGCCGCGGCCCTGCCCCCGAAAACATGCATTTGCCGATAGCCTCGTTCGCCGACGAGACAACCATCGTTCTTGGATAACGGAGCATAAAATGGCTGGAATTCCGCACGACCATTACGAACCGACCACCCAGGGCGAAAAGTGGCTGCATCGCCGCCTGCCCATCGTCGGCCTGTTGTACGACACGCTCATGCTGCCCACGCCCAGGAACCTGAACTGGATGTGGATCTGGGGCATCGTGCTGACCTTCTGTCTGGCGTTGCAGATCATCACCGGCATCGTTCTGGCGATGCATTACACGCCCGATACCGACCTGGCCTTTGCCAGCGTCGAACACATCATGCGCAACGTCAACGGCGGCTTCATGCTGCGCTACATGCACCAGAACGGCGCCTCACTGTTCTTTGTGGCGGTCTATGCGCACATTTTCCGCAGCCTTTACTATGGCTCCTACAAGGAACCGCGCGAGATCACCTGGATCATCGGTATCCTGATCTATGTCGCGATGATGGCGACGGCGTTCATGGGCTATGTTCTGCCCTGGGGCCAGATGTCGTTCTGGGGCGCGACCGTGATCACCGGCCTGTTCGGTGCGATCCCGTTCATCGGCGACACCTTGCAGACCTGGCTTTTGGGCGGGCCCGCCGTGGACAATGCCACGCTGACCCGGTTCTTCAGCCTGCACTATCTGTTGCCCTTCGTGATTGTCGGCCTTGTGATCGTGCACATCTGGGCGTTCCACACGACGGGCAACAACAACCCCACGGGGGTTGAGGTGCGTCGCACCAGCAAGGAAGACGCGGCCAAAGACACGCTGCCCTTCTGGCCCTATTTCGTGATGAAAGACCTGTTCGCGCTGGCGATCGTGCTGGCGGTGTTCTTTGCCGTGGTCGGGTTCATGCCCAACTATCTGGGGCACCCCGACAATTATATCCCGGCCAACCCTCTTGCGACACCTGCGCACATCGTGCCCGAATGGTATTTCCTGCCATTCTATGCGATCTTGCGCGCTTTTACTGCTGATGTGTGGGTTGTCATCGCGGCTGACTGGATCACGGGCGGCATCGTCGACGCCAAGTTCTTCGGTGTGCTGGCGATGTTCGGTGCGATCGTCGTCATGGCGCTGGCGCCTTGGCTTGATACTTCTTCGGTGCGGTCAGGTCGGTATCGCCCGATGTTCAAGTGGTGGTTTGCGCTCTTCGTTGTCAACTTCGTTGTGCTGACGTGGGTGGGCGCCATGCCGGCAGAAGAACCCTATGCCACAATCTCGTTGATCGCGTCGGCCTATTGGTTCGGGTATTTCCTGGTCATCCTGCCCTTGTTGGGGGTGATCGAGAAACCGCTGCCCCAGCCCTCCACGATCGAGGAAGACTATAACGCGCACTACGCGCCGAATACCGGGGGCACGAAAACCCTGGTCAATCCGGCCGAGTGAAAGGACCGCTGAAAATGTTAAAGCAGCTTACCATCGCCGCGACCCTGGCCTTTGGACTGTCCTCAGGGTCAGCCATGGCCGCCGGGGTCGCGGGCCATATCGAGGATATCGATTTCTCGTTCGAGGGGCCCTTCGGCAAGTTCGACCAGAACCAGTTGCAGCGTGGATTGCAGGTTTACACCGAGATATGCTCGGCGTGCCATGGCCTGCAATATGTGCCGCTCCGGTCGCTGGGCGATGCGGGCGGGCCACAACTGCCCGAGGATCAGGTGCGGGCCTACGCCGAATTCTACGAGGTTTTCGACTCCGAGTTGCTGGATGGCGATGGTGATTTCCGCCCCGCCACCCCGACCGACAACTTCCCGAAAAGCGGGATGTCCACCGCGCCGGATCTGTCGCTCATGGCGAAGGCGCGGGCCGGTTTTCATGGGCCCTATGGCCTGGGCATCAACCAGTTCTTCAAAGGGATTGGCGGACCCGAGTACATCGCGAATCTGCTGACGGGGTACACCGGCGAGGAAAAAGAGCAGGCGGGTGCCATATTCTACGAGAACACTGCCTTTCCGGGCGGCTGGATCGCGATGGCGCCGCCGCTTTATGGCGACGATGTTGATTTTGCCGACGGTGCGTCCACCGAGTTGGAAAGCGTTGCCGAGGATGTATCGGCGTTCCTGATGTGGACGGCCGAGCCGAAGTTGATGGCGCGCAAGCAGGCTGGTTTCGTCGGTGTGATGATGCTGATCATCCTGGCGGCATTGCTTTACCTGACGAACAAGCGGATCTGGGCGCCGGTCAAGAATGGCCGCAAGACAGGCGTTCCGGCCGAGTGATCCTGACCTGACCGGGTGGTCCTGGGGCGCGTCCTGCGAAGGGCGCGCCCTTTTCCGTGTTCCGGTGCCCGGGGCGGACCTGCGCCTCCGGCGGGGATATTTTCAGCAAGAAAGAATCACGGCGATCAGAGGGGGCGGCCCAAAAGCAGGTTGGGCCGGTCGCCGGTCAGGCCCGCCGCTTCGCGGATGAAGCCGCGGCGCAGGGCGGGCAGGGCGTTGACTGCGCCGAGGCCGATGTCACGGGCGAGACGCAGGACCGGGTTGTCGTTCGAGAACAGCCGGTTGAACGTATCGGTGGCCAGTGCCAGCGCGGTGATGTCGAAGCGGCGCCAGTGCAGGTAGCGCTCCAGCACATCGCCCCGCCCGATGTCTTCGCCGCGCCGCCGCGCTTCGGCCAGGACTTGCGCGAGGGCGGCAATGTCCTTCAACCCGGCGTTCAGCCCCTGGCCTGCGATGGGGTGCAGGCCGTGGGCGGCGTCACCGCACAGGGCGACGCGGTCGGCGATCAGGGATTGGGCGAGGGAGAGGGACAGCGGATAGCTGTAGCGCGCCCCGGCCAGAGCGATGTTGCCGAGGAAATCGCCGAAGCGGGGGCGCAGGACGGCGAGGTAATCGGCATCGGTCAGGGCGTTCAGGCGGGCGGCATTGCCGCTGCGTTCGGTCCAGACGATGGAACTGCGGTTGCCGGTCAGGGGCAGGATGGCCAGGGGGCCTTCGGGCATGAAGAACTGGTGCGCGATGCCATTGTGGGGCCGTTCGTGGGCGATGGCGGCCACCATGCCGGTTTGACCATAACCCCAGCCGACATGCCTGATGCCCGCCCGCGCGGCCGTGCCGCTGCCCCGGCCATCGCAGCCGATCAGAAGCGAGCCGGTGACGGCGCGGCCATCGGCCAGCGTGACGCTGGCGGAGCTGGGGCCGGTGGTCTGGGCGGTGATCGCGGTTCCCGACAGTTGCGTGATCAGCGGCTGGGCGTCGAGCGCGCCCAGCAAGAGGGGCCGCAGGTGCCGGTCTTCGACCATGTGGCCCATCGGCCCTTCCTCGATCTCGGCATGGTCGAATTCCAGCACGAAGGGCGAGGGGCCTTGCCCCGCGCGCCCGTCGCTGACCTTGATTTCAAGGATCGGCTGGGCCTTGTCGGCCAGACCGTGCCACAGCCCCAGAGCGCGCAGCATGGCGCAGGAGGTGTGGGCCAGGGCGTAGCTGCGCCCATCGAACCCGGGCGCTTGACGCTGTTCGCGAGGCTTCGCGTCGACCAGGGTGACCGACAGGCCCGCACTGGCCAGCGAAAGGGCCAGCGTGGCGCCGTTCAGCCCGCCACCCGCGATGATGATATCCGAATCCATGGGCCAGAAATGGCGCAGTCGCGGCCCATTGTCCATGCGCCCGACTGCCGCTAGCGTTGCGCGGGAATGACAAGGGGGCGGGCGATGGCGGACTGGCTTGACATGACGGCGGGCGATCTGGGGCGGGGCATCGGCGCCGGGGAGATCGACCCCGTCGCGCTGTGCGAGGCCTATCTGGCGGCCATCGCGGCGCATGCCTTCACCTCGCGCATCTATGCCCGCACCACGCCTGAGCGTGCCATGGCCGAGGCGATGGCGGCCCGGGGCCGCGCCCGCGCCGGCCGGCGCCTGTCGCCGCTGGATGGGGTGCCGATTTCGTGGAAAGACCTGTTCGATACCGCCGGGGTGGCAACCGAGGCGGGATCGGCCCTGTTGAAAGGCCGCGTGCCGCAAGCGGATGCCGAGGTTTTGCGCAATGCCAGCGCGGCGGGGCTGGTGTGTCTGGGCAAGACCCACTTGACCGAACTGGCGTTCTCGGGGTTGGGGGTGAATCCTGTCACCGCCTCGCCGCCCTGCGTGAACGATCACGACGCCGCTTCGGGCGGGTCGTCGTCGGGGGCGGCGGCCAGTGTGGCCTTCGGGCTGGCAGCCTGCGGCATCGGATCGGACACGGGCGGTTCGGTGCGCGCGCCTGCGGTGTGGAACGATCTGGTGGGTCTGAAAACCACCCATGGACGGTTGTCGCTGACGGGAGTCGTGCCGCTTTGCCCGCGGTTTGACACGGTGGGGCCGTTGTGCCGGTCGGTGGAGGATGCGGCGCTTATGCTGGCGGCACTTGCGGGCCGGGCGGGGCCGGATCTGGCGGGGGCGAGCGTGAAGGGCGCGCGGTTCATGGTGCTGGACACCTGCGCGCTGGACGATCTGGACCGGGTGGTGGCCCGTGGATTTGAACAGGCGGTGGCACGGTTGCAGGCGGCGGGCGCCATCATCGAGCATCGCGCGATCCCCGAGGTGGACGAGGCCATGGCGCAATCCAGGCACCTGTTCGCCTCAGAAGCCTATGGCGTCTGGAAGGACGCCATTGAGGCGAACCCCGAGGCGATGCACGATCAGGTGCGCGAACGGTTTCGCGGCGGCGCGCGGACCAGCGCGCCCGACTATATCGCGTCGTGGCGGATCATCGAGCGGTGCCGCGCCGCCTATGCCGCCGCGACGGCGGGGTTCGATGCGGTGCTGGTGCCCACTTGCCCGATCCTGCCGCCCAACCGGTCTCGGCTGGAAACTGATGGCGATTACTTCATCAACGCCAATCTGATGACCCTGCGCAATACGCGAATCGGAAATCTGATGGGTTTGTGCGCCCTGACCCTGCCGATCGGTACGCCGTCCACCGGAATCACGCTGCAAACCGGGCCGATGGGCGAACATGCCCTGTTGCGGCTGGGCCACGCGGCAGAGGCGGCCTTGGCCTGAAAGACACACCCGCCGCGCCAAACTGTGGAAATGGCGGGGCTTTTTGTGGACCGGGCGCGCGACCATACGCTATCGTCCATTCAAAGGGGCGCGACGACCCCGGTTTTTGAGGCACTGATGCAATACCCCCAGAGGTTTTCGAACCTGCCTGAGTATGCGTTTCCGCGTCTGCGGGCGCTGCTGGACGCCCATGCGCCCGGCGGGGTGCCTGTACACATGACCATTGGCGAGCCGCGCCATGCCTTTCCCGCCTGGATCACCGATGTGATCGCTGAGAACGCGGCGGGCTTTGGCAAATATCCCCCGAACGAGGGTGCGCCCGAATTGCTGGGCGCGATCGCCGGGTGGGTGCAGCGGCGCTATGGCGTGGGGCTGGATGTGGCCAGCCAGATCATGGTGCTGAACGGGACACGCGAAGGGCTGTTCAACGCGGCGATTGCCCTGTGCCCCGAGGTGAAGAACGGCAGGCAGCCTGTCATTCTCACGCCCAATCCGTTCTACCAGGTCTATGCCGTCGCCGCGCTGAGCGTCGGGGCCGAGCCTGTCTATGTGCCCGCCACCGCCGCCACCGGGTTTCTGCCCGATTATGCGGGTTTGCCGGTGGATGTGCTGGACCGAACGGCGATTGCCTATCTCTGTTCGCCGTCCAATCCTCAAGGGGCGGTGGCCAGCGCGGAGTATTGGCGCGATCTGATTGCCCTGGCGGAAAAGCACGATTTCCGTATCTTCGCCGACGAATGCTATTCCGAAATCTATCGCGATACGGCGCCGGTGGGCGCGATCCAGATCGCCCAAGAGATGGACGCCGATCCTGACCGTGTGGTGATCTTTCACTCGCTGTCCAAGCGGTCGAACCTGCCCGGTTTGCGGTCGGGGTTTGTGGCGTCAGGCGCAAGAACCATCGGCGCGCTGAAACAGTTGCGCAACTATGCCGGCGCGCCCCTGCCCCTGCCATTGCAGATGGCAGCGGCGGCCGTTTGGCAGGACGAGACCCATGTCGAGGTCAGCCGTGGCCAGTATCGGCGCAAGTTCGAGATTGCCGACGCGGTGTTTGCGGGCATCCAGGGCTGTGGCGCGCCCGAGGCCGGGTTCTTCCTGTGGCTGCCGGTGGACGATGGCGAGGCGGCGGCCGTCAGGCTGTGGCGCGAAACCGGGGTCAGGGTGCTGCCTGGCGCCTATCTCGCGCGCGACGTGGGCGGGCCGAATCCCGGCCACGGATACATAAGGGCCGCGATGGTGGCCCCGGAACAAGAAATGCAGCGCGGGCTGGAACAGCTGCGCGACTGTCTCTTTACTTGAGGAAGCGGAACATGGCGTATCAGACCAGACAGCGGGATCCGCTTTTTGACAGCAATACCCAGGCGGCGCTGGAACGGCGCGGCAAGGAACTGCTGGGCATGGCGCTGATCGCCGCAGGGGTGCTGACGGCTCTGCTGCTGGGCAGCTATGTGCCCGACGATCCGTCGTGGTTTTCCGTGACCAACGAACCGGCGCAGAATCTGCTGGGCCGGTTCGGTGCCTCCATCGCCGCGCCGTTGTTCAACATCGTGGGTTGGGGCGCCTGGGGCTTTCCGGTGGTGTTCACGGTCTGGGGTCTGCGGTTTCTGGCCCATTGGGGCGAGGACCGCGCCAGCCAGCGGGTGATCTTTGCACCGCTGGCGATTGCGCTGGCCGCTGTCTATGTGTCGACTCACGAACCGCCCCAGGGCTGGACCCATTATTTCGGCCTGGGCGGGTTGTTCGGCGACACTATTCTGGGCGCCGTTCTGGGGGTTGTGCCGATCAAGGCGACCTTCGGGTTGAAGCTGATGGCCTTTGCCATGGCCATCGCGACCATCGTCATGGGCCTGTTCGTGCTGGGCTTTACCCGTCCCGAGTTGCGCCAGCTTGTCGGATTCCTGACGCTCTCGGTGCTGCGCTGTTATGATATGGCGATGAACGCGCTGGGACAGGGCGCCGTGGGCCTGACCCGGGGCGCCGTCGTCAGCCTGCGCGCGGCGCAGAGAGCGACGCACAGCCTGGCCGAGAATCGTGCCCGCGCCCGCGCCGAGGCGGCCGATGCCGCCGCCGCCCGCGCGGCGCTGGACGTCGAGATGGCCACCCCCCTCACCGCGCGCCGCACCCCGGTGTTGCGGGCCGAAAAGCTGCCGGTGCAGTATGACCCTTACGGCGTGTTCGACGACGAACCGCTTGCGGCCCCTGCTGCCCGCCCGTCGTTGCTGACCCGGCTGCCGGGTCTGTTCAAGCGCCCGGTCGAGGAAGTGCAACCCTTGGCCGATGACAATTATCACAGCGCGCCGCCCCCGATGATGGGCGATGACCGGATCAAGGCGAAGATTGCCGATGTGATCAAGTCGCGCGTCCGGGCCAAGCCGATCCTGATGGCGGGTGCCCAGGGCCGGGCCGAGCCGCCGGTGCAGGGCCGCCATCCCCGTGGGCCCAAGCCGATGATCCTGGACACCTCCAGGCCGGTGCTGCCTGCCGAACCGCCGCTGAAGGCCGCCCGCGCCAAGGCACCGAATTACGACACCCATGACGATTTCGACGACGCATCAATGCCCGAACCCGAACTGGTGGCGCCCCGGCCGCTGGCCGCGCCCGAGGTGCCGCTGTTCCGCAGCACCCAGCCCGAGGCGGCGAAAAGCGTGGTGCAGCATCCGGTGAAGAAACCGCCGCAACCCAGCCGTCAGGCCCAGGCCGAGGCCCAGCCCGCGCTGCAGTTCGAGGACAAGTACGCCGCCTATGAAACCCCGCCGCTGTCGCTGCTGACCAGCCCCGATACGGTGAAGCGCCATGTGCTGAGCGACGAGGCGCTGGAAGAAAATGCGCGGATGCTTGAATCCGTGCTGGACGACTATGGCGTGAAGGGCGAGATCGTGTCGGTGCGCCCCGGCCCCGTCGTCACGATGTACGAGCTTGAGCCTGCGCCGGGCCTCAAGGCCAGCCGGGTGATCGGGTTGTCCGACGATATAGCGCGGTCGATGTCGGCGCTGTCGGCGCGTGTGTCCACCGTTCCGGGGCGCAGCGTGATCGGAATCGAACTGCCAAATGTGCACCGCGAGATGTGCGTTTTGCGAGAGATCCTGTCGGCGCGCGATTTTGGCGACAGCTCCATGCGCCTGCCGCTTGCCCTGGGCAAGGACATCGGCGGCGATCCGGTGGTCGCAAACCTGGCCAAGATGCCGCATCTCCTGATCGCCGGAACCACCGGTTCGGGTAAATCGGTGGCGATCAACACGATGATCCTGTCGCTGCTGTACAAGCTTTCGCCGGAAGAATGCCGGATGATCATGATCGACCCCAAGATGCTGGAACTGTCGGTCTATGACGGCATTCCGCACCTGTTGTCGCCCGTCGTGACCGACCCGAAAAAGGCCGTCGTCGCCCTGAAATGGACGGTGGGCGAGATGGAGGACCGCTATCGCAAGATGAGCAAGATGGGCGTGCGCAATATCGAGGGCTATAACGGCCGGGTGCGCGAAGCCTTGGAAAAGGGCGAGCTGTTCAGCCGCACCGTGCAGACGGGTTTCGACGACGACACCGGCGAGCCGGTGTTCGAGACCGAGGAGATCCAGCCCGAGATCCTGCCGTTCATCGTGGTGATCGTCGACGAGATGGCCGATCTGATGATGGTGGCGGGCAAGGAAATCGAGGCCTGCATCCAGCGCCTGGCGCAGATGGCGCGGGCCTCGGGCATCCACCTGATCATGGCCACCCAGCGCCCGTCGGTCGATGTGATCACCGGCACGATCAAGGCGAACTTTCCGACGCGGATCAGCTTTCAGGTGACAAGCAAGATCGACAGCCGCACCATTCTGGGCGAGCAGGGCGCCGAGCAGTTGCTGGGCATGGGCGACATGCTGTATATGGCCGGCGGATCAAAGATCGTGCGGGTGCACGGACCTTTCTGTTCGGATGAGGAGGTCGAGGAGATCGTCAACCACCTCAAGGGCTTCGGGCCGCCCAAATACATGTCGGGCGTGGTCGAGGGGCAGGACGAGGACAAGGAAAACGGCATCGATGCAGTGCTGGGTCTGGCCGGTGGCATGGGCGGTGACGATCTGGAGAACGCACTTTACGACACCGCAGTCGCCATCGTGATCAAGGATCGCAAGTGTTCGACCAGCTATATCCAGCGCAAGCTGGCCATCGGTTACAACAAGGCGGCGCGCCTTGTCGAGCAGATGGAGGATGACGGCGTCGTGTCCTCCGCCAACCATGTGGGCAAGCGCGAAGTGCTGGTGCCCGAGCCGCAATAGGCGGTGAACTGCGAACGGCCCGGGTGAGGGGAATTGCCCGGGCCGTCCGCGCTCATGCGGCTGCGGAAGCGTTCGCGCCGATGAACCACGCGTCCTTGTCCACCACGCGGCTGACTTCGGTGAACAGGTCTTCGGTGTCGGCGTCGCCCGCATCAGAGGCCGTTTCGATAGCCTCGCGCAGGTTGGCGCCCAATTTCAGGAACCGGTCTTTCAGAGCCTCGATGTGTTCGGCGATGAGTTCCATATCGAGCGGATAGGCTTCGATCACCGTCTTGGCGGCGGCCTCTTCCAAGGTGCCCCTGGCATGTCCGCCCAGAATGACGGCGCGCTCGGCCATCAGGTCGGCGCCATCGCGCAGACGGTCGGCCACTTCGTCCAGCAATTCGTGCACGCCGATATAGCCGGGGCCCTTGAGGTTCCAATGGGCCTGCTTCACGGCCAGGGTCAGCGCGACCGTATCGGCCAGGCGGGCATTCAGCACGTCGATCATCTTGTGGCGGGTCTGGTCGTTCAGGCCGGATACAAAGGCTTCGGGCATGTCGTCTCTCCTGTCATCCATTGCGGGACTCCGCCCGCAGTTGACCATCAAACGCCGACGGGTGCGGCGCGGTTCCACACCCCATGTCGCGGCGTTGTTATTGCATGTCGGTGGCGCAGCGCGCAGCCTGTGCCTATATGAGAAACGACAATCAGCAATGAGGACACCCATGTTCACCAGACGCAGTTTCATGGCCACGGGCACCGCAGCCGCAACGCTGGCCCTGGCCGCCCCGGCGCAGGCGGCGAGGGTCTCGCTTGGCGATCTGTCGGGCTATCTGAACCGCTTGCAGACCGCCGTTGCCGATTTCACCCAGATCAACGACGACGGCACGATTTCCACCGGCAAGATCTATATCCGCCGCCCGGGCCGCTGCCGGTTCGACTATAACCCGCCCGAGGAAACGCTGGTGATGGTGGGCGGCGGGCAGGTGGCGATCTTCGATGGCAAGTCGAACAAGGTCGAGCCCGAGCAATACCCGCTGTCGCGCACGCCGCTGAGCATCATCCTGGAGCAGAACGTCGATCTGGCCCGGCGCAACATGGTGGTTGGTCACCGCGAGGATGGGCCGAAAACCGTCGTCGTGGCACAGGATCCGGAAAACCCCGGCTATGGGTCCATCGAACTGGTGTTCACCGCCAACCCGATCGAGTTGCGCCAGTGGATCATAACCGATGGGTCGGGGTCGCGCACCACGGTCATTCTGGGGGATATGGTGAAGGGCGGGAAACTGTCTTCCACCCTGTTCAACATTCCCTACGAAGTGGGCCAGCGCCGGGGCTGACCCCCGGCGCGCCTTTCAGATCTTGCGGCAGGCGCGCAGCTGATTGTCGTATTTGACGGCGCGGTCGCCCACTTCGCCGGCGACCCGCAGCAGCCATGGCTTGGCGTTGAACGACTGTCGGGCATAGCCCGTGCGCCCTTCGTGATAGGCCAGATACTGGTTGCGCGCGTCTGATTTGGAAAGGCCAAGGCGGCGGTTGGTTTCGTGCATGTACCAGCCCATGAAATCGGTCGCGTCGCGGATGTCGTCGCGCTTGGCCCGGCGTGCGCCCTGCTGTTCGACGTATTCGTCCCAGGTGCCGTCCAGGGCCTGCGAATAGCCGAATGCGCTGGACTGGCGCCCCATGGGAATCACGCCCAGGGCATATTGCACCGGTGTGCGGGCGTTGCCGATGAACTTGCTTTCCTGATAGATCGTTGCCATCTGCACCGAGACGGGCACGCCCCATTTGCGTTCCGCCGCCCGCATGGCGGGCAGGTATTTCGGGCGCTGGTCGATGATCGAACAGGCGTTGTCGAGGTTGCGCGGCGCCGAAAAGTCGCGGCTGCCGCAGCTTGCCACGAAAACCAGCAGAATAAGGGCGCGAAGGGGTCTGCTCATCTGCCTCTCGCTTTTTTTGTCGTTTTGTTTTGGAAACCCTAGCCGAAACGGGCGCCGGGGTGAAATGAATTCCGAAACCCGCTCACATCACGAATGCGAGTGTGACCGGCAAGGCAACCACCGCCATCAACGTCGACACAACGACAAGACCCGCCACCGCATCGGAATCGGCGCCATATTTTTCGGCCAGCAGGTAACTTGTCACCGCCACCGGCGTGCCCACCTGCAACACCAGGACGGCAAAGGCCACGGGGGGCAGTTCAAACCACCGCCCCACCCCCCAGGCCAGCCCGACGCAGACTGCCACCTTGACGGCGGAAAGAACGATCGCCCGCCCCAACCGCCCCGGCGTCAGCCGTGCCACGGCGACGCCCAGGGTGATCAGCATCAGCGGAATCGCCATCTGCCCGATCAGCGACAGGGTGTTGGTCAGGAAGGTCGGCGTTTGCCAGCCCATGGTCAGGAACAGAACGCCCAACAATGTGGCACCCACCAGGGGTTCCTTGAGGGCCTTCGTCATCGACCCGCCGCCCGACACGATCCAGATTCCGGCGGTGAACGAATACATCGCCATGATCGCAAACACCACGACGGCAAAGCCCAACCCCTGCTCGCCGAAAGCAAACAGCGCCAGTGGCAGGCCGACGTTGCCGGTGTTGCCGAACACCAGCGGGGCCAGATAGGTGCGCAACTCAAGCCCTGCGATCAGCGCCACCGCGCCCATCACCAGAGTCACCGCGCCATAGGCGGCAACCGTGGCCAGCGACAGGGTGGTCAGCGCCGCCGGGTCGATGTCGGTGCGCATCAGCGCCACGAAGATCAGACAGGGCACCGACAGCGTCATCGCCATGCGCGTGACGAATTCGATGCGGTAGTCGAACCCCAGCTTGACCCAGGCAAAACCGATGGCAGCCAGAAGGAACACCGGGGCCACGACCTCGGCCACTGTCAAAACAAGGTTCACAGACTGTTTCCCCATTTTTTGCCCTGTCCGATGGACAACGCCGGGGTGAATTGGTTATTGAAAGGGGTCAGGGGGACGACTCTATGCTCAAGACACGCGCGAAATATCACCTGGGCCAGGTTGTGCGCCACCGCAAACACCCGTTCCGGGGTGTGATATTCGACGTGGATGCGATGTTTGCCAACACCGAGGAATGGTATGACGCCATTCCCGAGGACAGCCGCCCCAAGAAGGATCAGCCGTTCTATCATCTGCTGGCCGAGAACGATCAAAGCTATTACGTCGCCTATGTGTCGGAACAGAACCTGGTCGCCGATTATTCGGGCGAACCGGTGGATCACCCCGATCTGCCCGAACTGTTTGGCGATTTCCGCGATGGCGCCTATCCGCTGGATTTCCAGATGAACTGAAGGCGCCAACCGCCCACTCAATATCCCAGCGCGCAGCCGTCCTTGCGCGGATCCGACGCCCCCTCCAGCACACCTGTTTCATGATCGATGCGAATCGCCTGGGCACCGCCGATGGCGGTGTCGGGAATGCTGACCGCGTGGCCACGGGCGGCCAGATCGGCGCGCACGGCGTCGGAGTAGCCGCGTTCCACCTTCATGTTGCCCGCATCGCTGAACGCGCGGGGCGCGTCGATGGCGGCCTGCGGGTCCATCCCGTAATCCACCAGGTTGCTCAGGAACCGGGCGTGGCCGTTCGGCTGATAAGCACCCCCCATCACGCCGAAGGGCATCGTCACCCGGCCATTCCGGCGCAGCATCGCGGGAATGATGGTGTGCATCGGCCGCTTGCCGCCTGCCGCCTCGTTCGGATGGCCCGCCTCCAGCGTGAAACCGGCGCCACGGCTCTGGAACAGGATGCCAAACTTGTCCGATGCAAGGCCCGCGCCGAAGCTGTGAAAGATCGAATAGATCAGCGACACCGCCATGCGGTCCTTGTCGACCACCGTTATATAGATCGTGTCGCGGTGCACGCTTTCGCTCAGTGTTGTGGCGTTTGGCATCGCGCGTTTCGGATCGATCAGTGCGGCCAGCCTGCGACCGGTTTCGGGGGCCAGCATATGGGCCAGCCGCGTCATGTGATCGGCGTCGCCCAGGAACCGGTTGCGCGTGTCATAGGCCAGCTTGGCCGCCTCGGCCTCGATATGGGCGCGGTCGGCGCCAAAGGGTTGCATCGGCGGCAGATCGAAATGCGACAGGATGTTGGCCATCAGGATTGCCGTGGCGCCCGAGCCGTTTGGCGGGTGCTCGACCAGTTCGATCTCCTTGTAGATGCCGCTGATCGGGTCGGTGTAATCGCTGCGCACGCCTGCGAAGTCGTCCAGCGTGTGGCAGCCGCCCAGGGCGCGCAGGCTGGCGACCATATCCTCGGCCACCTCGCCTTCGTAAAATCCGGCACGCCCTTGCAGGGCGATGCGGCGCAACACTTCGGCCTGCTGCGGCGCGCGGAACACCTGGCCGGCGCGCGGCGCAAGGCCGTTCAACAGGTACATGTCGCGAGCCACACCCTGAATCGCGTCCGCCGACATGGCCCAGTCGAATGCCACACGCGGCGCGACAGGAATGCCCGCCTCGGCATAGTGGATCGCGGGGGCCAGGCTGGATTTCAGGCCCACCTTGCCCCAGTCGCGCGACAGGCGGCAAAAGGCATCGATGGCGCCGGGCAAGGTGACGCAATCGGGGGTGTCGACGGGCATCCCGGTGTGGCCCTTGGCGCGCAACGCCTCGGCGCTCAGCCCGGCAGGGGCGCGGCCCGAGCCGTTCAGGGCGATGATGTCTTCGCTGCCTGCGGGCGACAGCAGCACGAAGCAATCGCCACCGATTCCGGTCATCTGTGGTTCGCAAATGCCCAGAACCACGGCCCCGGCGATGGCGGCGTCCACGGCATTGCCGCCGGATTCCAGCGTCTGAACGGCAATTTTCGCGGCCAGTGGGTGCGACGTGGCGCAGAGTCCGTTGGTGGCAAAGACCGCCGATCGGCCGGGCAGGTGGAAATCGCGCATGGGTCAGGCTCCGTTTGCTGTGCAGGGCACGTTTAAACGGGGGCGGAGCGATTGCAATGGGGGAGTTGTAAACCTCGACGCCGCGCACTGGGTGGGGGCTGTTACACGCGGCGCCGAGGGAAGCTTTAAGCAGCTACAAGACCCTTATGCCCATCGATTCGGGCTGCGATGCGGAGCGTTTCGGGCCATTTCAGGGCAGTGACATTTTTTTGCCGATCCCGGGCGACAGGACAGGTCAAAGCCCCGTCAGAGCCAGTCTGGCGGGGCTGTCGTTTTGCGGCACAGGGGGCGCGCTCAGTTGCGCGAGACCGACTGCCCCACGGCGATCCGGAAGCTGAGGACGTTGCTGGCGGCGTTGCGCATATAGGTCAGATCGCTGGTCAGGTGGCGGATCAGGAACCAGCCGAACCCGCCTTCGGGCTGCATTTCAAGGGGGCGGTTCGGATTGGGCGGATGGCCCTGGGGCGGGGAGTTGCGCGGCATGCATTGCCCGTTGTCGATGACCCGGCAGGACAGCCCGTTTTCGGTCTGTTTCAGATGCAGTTCGATCATGCCCGTCGCCTCGTCGCGATAGGCGTGTTCGGTGACGTTGTTCAGCACTTCGGCCAGCACCAGTTCAACCGTGCTGCTGTCATCTTCACAAAGGTTCATGGCCCCCAGGCCAGACATCGTGCTGGACAGGGCGCGGCGCACGTTTGGCTGGGTGCAGGGAAACACCAGGCGCAGTTCCACGCTGTTGCCGGGCAGGTGTTCTTCGACCAGTTCGGCGCACTGGGGGATCGGCTCAATACGCATGGGCCTGGCCCGTTTGGGAGGTGCCGGTGCCTTCCAGCGCGCTGGCCAGATCGGGGTGGATGACAAAGATGGTGTCCATGCGGGTCAGGCGGAACACCTTGTCGACAGCGGGTTTCAGGCCTGCCAGTTCCAGCTTGCGCCGGTTGCCCAGCTGTTTCATCGCGCCGATCACGGCGCCCAGCCCGCTGCTGTCAAGAAAGCGGACGTTTGCCAGGTCGAGGATCACGCGCGGCGGGGCATCCAGCGTCAGATCGCGCATGGTGTCCTTGAAATCCAGTGCGATGGCGGCGTCCAGCCTGTCTTCCAGCAGCGTGACCACCATGAAATCATCGTAGTGCGCGGTTTCCAGCTGCATTTCAAAACCCCTCCATTCGCGGTAAGTCACACTAGGCGCCGATCGGTTAGCAATCCGTTGTCATCCCGGGATTGAATCGATTTGTCCTGACTTCGTTCAACTCCAACGGGAAAGGTCCGGCCCCATGGTCCCCGACTATCGCGCCCTGGCCCAGACGATCGACAGCCTGACCCGTGGCGAAACCGATGCGGTGGCGCTGATGGCCACCATCGCCTGCGAAGTGCACCATGCCGACGACAGGTTCGACTGGACCGGGTTTTACCGGGTCGTCGGGCCGGAACTGTTGAAGATCGGGCCGTATCAGGGCGGCCATGGCTGTCTGGTGATCCCGTTTTCGCGGGGTGTGTGCGGCGCGGCGGCAAGCACGCGCGCGGTGCAACTGGTGCCCGATGTCGACACCTTTCCCGGTCATATCGCCTGTGCGTCCTCGACCCGGTCGGAACTGGTGCTGCCGGTGATGAACGGCGACGGCGCGCTGATCGCCGTGTTCGATATCGACAGTGACCGGCCCGACGCGTTCACCGAACAGGACGCCATCCAGATCGATGCGATCCTGCGGCGCTGCTTTGCCGACGTCGTCGCGCCGGACCTTGCCGCATCGTGAAAATTCCTTGCGAGATTTCACGCCGCGTGACAGGGTTGAAAATTCAACCTGCTTTTTCACGGATCGATCCGGATGCTCCACACCACACCCGCCACGTCGCACAGTCTGGGCGCCGATCTGCGTGCCCTGCGCCGGGCGCGGGGGCTGACGCTGGCGGATGTCGCGGGCACGCTGGGCAAATCCGTGGGCTGGATGAGCCAGGTCGAGCGCGATCTGTCGGCCCCCTCGATCGACGATCTGCGCCGTATCGCACGCCTGCTGGATGTGCCGCTGTCCCTGTTGTTCGGGCAGGCCCAGGCGCCCGCCCATGAGGCCGGGCACGTCGTGCGCAAAGGCGCGCGGCGGTCCATCGGCAGCCCCCTTGCCGGGCTGATCGAGGAACTGCTTTCGCCTGACCTGACCGACGATTTCGAGATGGTACATTCCACATTCGAGCCCGGCGCCGTTCTGGCCGATCCGGTCACGCGCCCCACGCAGGAGGTGGGCTATATCGTGTCCGGCCGGCTGGACCTGTGGATCGACGGCACGCTGCACCACCTGAATGCGGGCGACAGTTTCCGCGTCCGCGGCGCACCGTTGCGCTGGGCCAATCCCCATGACACGGCGGCGGTCGTGATCTGGGTCATCGCCCCGCCGGTGTATTGATGAGTTTCGAGGGCTGGAGCATCTTTGCGCTGTTCTGGGTGGTGTTTGTGGTGACGCCGGAGCCGAATGCGGTCAACTGCATCGACAACGGCATGACCCACGGCTTCGTCCGGTCGCTGTGAGGGGTGTTGGGCATCCTGACGCAGGCGGTGTTGTTCCTGTTCCTTTTGGCGGCGGGGGTGGCGGCTCTGCTGGTGGCGTCGCCCTCGGCGTTCTTCTGGGCCAAGCTGGTCGGTGCGGGGTTCCTGATCTGGCTGGGGCTGCGCGGCTGGGTCAAGGCGCGGGGCGGCGTTGTCCTGCGGGCGGTGCGGGCGCACACGATCCATGGGCGTGCGTTCCTGATTGCCACGATCAATGCGAAATCGGTGGCGGGATACCTGGCGGCCTTCACCCAGTTCGTGCGGCCGGGTGTGCCGATCTGGGGGCAGATGGGGGTGATCGGGCCAACGGCGCTTGTCATCACGGCGGCAAGCTTCTGCACCTCCAGCGCCATCGGTGCCGGGCTTGGGCGGGCGGCGCTGGGCGCGGTGCTGAACCTGTGGTTCCGGCGGGGGATTGCGGTTTGTTTCGTGATCTATGGCGCGCTTCTGAGTGGCTTGGCGGTGCAGGGTCGACTGCACCAGCGGGCCGAGGGGCGGATTGCACTGTCGGAGCCTCCGGCGGGGATATTTTGAGCAAGAAAGAACCAGGGGCGGCCAGTTCCTGGTGAAGGGAGTGTGAGACATGGGCGATTTTCCGACGACGGCGCGGGTGGTGATCATCGGCGGGGGTGTGGTGGGGGTGTCATCGCTGCTGCATCTGGCCCGCGCCGGGTGGAGCGACTGTGTGCTGGTCGAGAAGAACGAACTGACGGCGGGGTCGACCTGGCATGCGGCGGGGAATTGCCCCAATTTTTCATCTTCCTGGGCAGTGATGAACATGCAGCGCCATTCGCTGGAGATGTACCGGACATTGGCCGGGGAAGTGGGTTATCCGATGAACTATCACGTCACCGGATCGCTGCGCCTGGGCCATGGCAAGGAGCGGATGCGCGAGTTCGAGCGGGTGGTGGGCATGGGGCGGTATCAGGGGCTGGAGATGGGCATTCTGAGCCCTGCCGAGTTGCAGGAGCGCCATCCGTTCATGGAGATCCACGATCTGGCGGGGGGGCTGTGGGATCCGCTGGACGGCGATATCGACCCGGCGCAACTGACCCAGGCGATGGCCAAGGGGGCGCGCGATCTGGGCGCGCGGATCGAGCGGTTCTGCCCCGCGAAGGGTGTGTCGCGCGTGGGGGACGAGTGGATCGTGCACACGGAGAGGGGCGATATCGGTTGCGAGTATGTGGTGAATGCGGCGGGGTACTATGCGCAACGGGTGGGCGAATGGTTCAGGCCGTTCGGCGGGCGCACCGTGCCCATGGTGGTGATGAGCCACCAGTATTTCCTGACCGGGGAAATCCCCGAGGTGGCCGCCTGGACCCGCGAAAAGGGCCACAAGCTGCCGCTGCTGCGGGATGTGGACAGCTCGTACTACCTGCGGCAGGACAAGAACGGGCTGAACCTTGGCCCCTATGAGCGGAACTGCAAGGCGCATTGGGTGACGCCCGGCGATCCGATGCCCGAGGATTTCAGCTTTCAGCTCTATCCCGACGATCTCGAGCGGCTCGAGTGGTATATCGAGGATGCCATGGCGCGGGTGCCGGTGCTGGGCACTGCGGGCGTCGGGCGCAACATCAACGGTCCGATTCCCTATGCGCCTGACGGCTTGCCGATGATCGGCCCGATGCCGGGGGTGCGAAACGCGTTCGAGGCGCATTCCTTCACCTTCGGCATCGTGCAGGCCGGCGGTGCGGGCAAGGTGCTGGCCGAATGGGTGATGCACGGCGAGACGGAATGGGACATGTGGGCCTGCGATCCGCGCCGCTATACCGCCCATGCCGATCACGATTTCACGCTGGCCAAGGCGGTTGAAACCTATGGCCATGAATATGCGATGCACTTTCCGCATCACGAATGGCCCGCCGGGCGCGACAGGAAATGCTCGCCGGTCCATGACCGGGTGATCGCGGCGGGGGGGCAGATGGGCGCCTATAACGGGTGGGAGCGGGCGAACTGGTTTGCTTTACCCGGCGACGATGTGTCCGAGGCGGCAACCCTGACGTGGGAGCGTGCGGGGCCTTGGGCCGTGCGGGTGCAGGGTGAGGTTGCGGCAGTGCGGGACGGTGTGGGTGTGCTGGATCTGCCCGGGTTCTCGCGGTTCAACCTGTCGGGCGCGGGGGCGGCAGAGCACTTGCGAGGCAGGATTGCGGGGGCGCTGCCGAAAGTGGGGCGGATGAACCTGGGCTATTTTCCCGACAGCCGGGGGCGGATCTTGACTGAAATGTCGATCCTGCGCCATGGTGAGGATTTCTTCACCCTGATCAGTGCCGCCCTGGCCCAGTGGCACGATTTCGATGTGTTGAAGAATGGCCTGCCCGAGGGGCTGAGTCTGACGGACCACTCTGCCGATTACTCGACCCTGATCGTCACCGGGCCGAAGGCGCGCGAGCTGTTCCGGTCGCTGAACACCGAGGCCGATCTTTCAGCTTCCTGGCTGTCGATCCAGCCTGCCTCGGTGGCCGGAGTCGGATGTGCCCTGGCGCGGGTCAGCTTTGCCGGGGAACTGGGCTGGGAGGTGCATGCCGCCAACGCCGATATTCCCGCCTTGCATGCTGCGATCACCGGCGCGGGGGCGGTGCCGTTCGGCATGTATGCGCTGAACTCAATGCGGCTGGAAAAGGGCTATCGCGCGTGGAAGGGCGATCTGTCCACCGATTACACCCTGCTCGAGGGCGGGCTGGAGCGGTTCATCAGGTTTGACAAGCCAGGAGGTTTTCCGGGCAAGGCGGCTTTGATGGCCGAAAAGCAGCGGGGGCGCCGCAAGGGGTTTGTGACATTGATCGTGGACGCGGGCGATTGCGACGCACCATATATGTCGACGATCTGGCATGGCGATGCGGTGGTGGGCGAAACCACATCGGGCGGTTGGGGCTACCGCGTGAACAAATCCATCGCGCTGGGCATGGTGCGGGCCGATCTGGCGGTTCCGGGCACCGAGGTGCAGGTCGAAATCTATGGCCAGCGGTTCAATGCGGTTGTGCAGGCGGATCAGCCATTGTGGGATCCTGAAAATGCAAGGACAAGAGCATGACATTCGAGGCCTATCTGATCTATCTCGCGGCGCTGGCGGCGTGTTTCGCCACGCCCCCCGACACCAGCCAGCTGTTGATCATGTCCAGCAGCCTGCGCCACGGCGTGCGGCGCAGTTTGTGGACGGTGGCGGGCGATCTCTCGGCCAACGTGGTGCCGATGACGGCGGCGGGGTTCGGGCTGGCGGCCATCGTCGCCACCTCGGCGGGCGTGCTGGTCTGGGTGAAATGGCTGGGCGTTGCCTATCTGATCTGGATCGGCATATCGCTGCTGCGCGCCAAGCCGCGCGACCATGCGCCCGAGGCGGCGGCGCGCACCGGGGCGGGGGTGCTGTTTCGACAGGGGTTTTTAACCTCGGGCGCCAATCCCTATGCGGTGGTGTTCCTTGGCGCGCTGTTTCCACAGTTCATTGACCCCACGGCGCCGATCCTGCCGCAACTGGTGGTTCTGGGCGGCACATACCTGCTGGTTGATGGCGTGACGCTTATTTTGCGGGTGGTGTTCGCGCGCCAGACTCTGGGGCGACTCAAGGGGTTGACGGGGCGCGGGATCAGCCGCATCTCGGGCGGTTTGATGATTGGGGCGGCGGCGCTGTCGGCCAGCCGCGATATGGGAGTTTCCACGAGATGAGCGATATCACACTGCTGGACGGCGGCATGGGGCAGGAATTGTTGCGCCGGTCCGGCGATACGCCCACCAACCTGTGGGCGACCCGGGTGATGATCGATCACCCCGGCATCGTGCAGGGGGTGCACGGCGATTACTTTGCCGCGGGCGCCACGGTGGCCACGACGAACACCTATGCCGTGCACCATGACCGGTTTGCGGGGCTGCCCCAGGCGGCGCAATTCGACGCGATCCTGGCGCAGGCTGTAGGCGAAGCGCAGGCGGCCCGCACGGCCCATGGCTCTGGCCGGATTGCCGGGTCGATCGGCCCGCTCAGGGCCAGCTATCGCCCCGATGTCCATCCCGAATTCAGTGAGGCCGTGCCGCTCTACGCCGAAATCGCCCATGCCCTGGCGCCCCATGTCGATCTGATCCTGTGTGAAACCGTCGCCTCGCTCGCACATGCCGAGGCTGTCCTGACAGCCTGCGCGCCCACCGGCCTGCCCGTCTGGCTGGCCGTTACGGTGTGCGATACCGACGGCACCACCCTGCGCTCGGGTGAACCCACCCGCGCCATCGCCGAGATGGCATCGGGCCGTGCCACAGCGCTGCTGGCGAATTGTTCGGCGCCCGAGGCGATGCCCGCCGCCATCGACGCGCTGCTGGCCTCTGGTCTGCCCGTGGGCGCCTATGCCAATGCCTTCACCCGGATCACCGATGATTTCCTCAAGGACAATTCCACCGTCGCAGCCCTGTCGGCGCGGCGCGACATGGGGCCGGATGCCTATGCGGATCATGCCATGGGCTGGATCGCCCGGGGCGCCACCATCGTCGGGGGCTGTTGCGAAACCGGCCCCGCCCACATCGCCACCCTGGCCCGGGCCATCCGCGCTGCGGGCCACACCATTGTCTGAGGGAACTGCCATGCTGCCCACCCATGCCCGCGTCGTCATCATCGGGGGCGGCGTGATCGGCTGTTCCGTCGCCTATCACCTGACCAGACTGGGGTGGAGCGATGTCGTGCTGCTGGAACGCAAACGGCTGACCAGCGGCACCACATGGCACGCGGCCGGTTTGATCGCGCAACTGCGCGCCACGGCTAACATGACGAAGCTGGCGAAGTATTCGCAGGAACTGTATGGCGCGCTTGAGGCAGAAACCGGCGTTGCCACCGGGTTTCGGCGGGTCGGGTCGATCACGGCGGCGCTGACGATTGAGCGGAAGGAAGAGATTTTTCGCCAGGCCGCCATGGCCCGCGCCTTTGGCGTCGAGGTCGAGGAAATCAGCCCCGATGAGGTGAAGAACCGCTATGAACACCTGAACATCGACGGGGTGACGGGGGGCGTCTGGTTGCCGCTGGACGGGCAGGGCGATCCGGCCAATATCGCCCATGCGCTGGCCAAGGGCGCACGGCAACGCGGTGCGCAGGTGGTCGAGGGGGTGCGCGTCACCGCCATCGCGCGCAGCGGGCGGCGTGCGACGGGCGTCGATTTGGAACAGGGTGGCGAGACCGGGCACATGACTGCCGATCACATCGTCAACTGTGCCGGCATGTGGGGCCGCGAGGTGGGGCGCATGGCGGGCGTCAACGTGCCGCTGCACGCCTGCGAACATTTCTACATCGTGACCGAGGCGATCGCGGGCCTGACCCAGATGCCGGTGCTGCGCGTGCCAGACGAGTGTGCCTATTACAAGGAAGACGCGGGCAAGATGCTGCTGGGCGCGTTCGAGCCCGATGCCAAGCCCTGGGGCATGAACGGCATCCCGCCCGATTTCGAGTTCGACCAGTTGCCCGAGGATTTCGACCATTTCGAGCCGATCCTCGAACGCGCCGTGCACCGAATGCCGATGCTGGCCACTGCGGGCATCCACACGTTCTTCAACGGCCCCGAGAGCTTTACCCCCGACGATGCCTATCACCTTGGCCAATCGCCCGAGGTCGACAATTTCTGGATCGCCGCCGGGTTCAACTCCATCGGCATCCAGTCGGCGGGCGGTGCCGGAATGGCGCTTGCGCAATGGATGGAGGATGGCGCCCGGCCCTTCGACCTTGGCGATGTCGATATCGCGCGGATGCAGCCGTTTCAGGGCAACCGTCACTATCTGTTCGAGCGCAGCAGGGAAACGCTGGGCCTGCTCTATGCCGATCACTTCCCCTATCGCCAGAAGGCCACGGCGCGTGGCGTGCGGCGCACGCCGTTCCACGCCCATCTGCTGGCCCAGGGCGCCGTGATGGGCGAGTTGGCCGGGTGGGAGCGGGCCAACTGGTTCGCCCGCGAGGGCCAGAACGCACGCTATGACTATAGCTGGAAACGCCAGACGTTCTTCGAGAACATTGCCGAGGAGCACCGCGCGATCCGTACCAATGTGGGGATGTACGACATGTCGTCCTTCGGCAAGCTGCGCATCGAGGGGCCGGAGGCCGAAGCGTTTCTGAACCATGTCGGTGGGGGTGATTTCTCGGTTCCGGTGGGCAAAATCGTCTATACACAATTCCTGAATTCGAGCGGCGGGATCGAGGCGGATGTGACCGTGACCCGCCTGTCGGAAACCTGCTTTCTCGTCGTCACCCCCGCTGCGACCCGGCAGGCCGATCAGGTCTGGCTGCAACGCCATGCAGGGGATCGCCGTGTGGTGATCACCGATGTGACGGCGGGCGAGGGGGTGCTGGCGGTGATGGGGCCGAATGCGCGCAAGCTGTTACAGGCCGTGTCACCCGATGACTTCATTAATGAAGCCAACCCCTTCGGCACCGCCCGACAGATCGAGATCGGCATGGCCCTGGCCCGCGCTCACCGCGTCACCTATGTGGGCGAGTTGGGGTGGGAGGTGTATGTCAGCGCCGACATGGCCGCCCATGTGTTTGAAACGCTGCATGGCGCGGGGCGGGGCATCGGGCTGAAGCTCTGCGGCATGCACATGATGGACACCTGCCGCATGGAAAAGGGGTTCCGCCACTTCGGCCATGACATCACCTGCGAAGATCATGTGCTTGAGGCGGGCCTCGGCTTTGCCGTGAAGACCGCCAAGCCCGATTTCATCGGCCGCGACGCCGTGCTGCGCAAGCGTGACGCGGGGCTCGACCGGCGGCTGGTACAGTTCCGCCTGACCGACCCCGAACCGCTGCTCTATCACAACGAACCCGTGTTGCGCGACGGGCAGGTGGTGGGGCACCTGACCTCGGGCGCCTATGGCCACACGCTGGGCGGGGCGATGGGGCTGGGATATGTGCCGTGCAAGGGGCAAGGCCCGGCGGAGCTGTTGGCGTCAACCTACGAGATTGACGTTGCCGGCACCCGGGTGCAGGCTGAGGCATCGCTGAAACCGATGTACGACCCGACAGGAGAACGCGCCAAGGCATGAAGCGGATTTTCATTCCCACCAAGGGGCCGGCAGACTGGCAAAAGTTCCTTGCCGACCCGCTGAAACAATGGCGCGCGGGCTATTCCGCCCATGCCTGCGCCCATGCCTGGGAGGCGGCGAATGGACTGCCCCCCGAAATCGCCAAGGCGCTGAGCGGCAACCCCGAACTGCTGCTGGCGATCCCCGAGCACAAGGTGGCGTTGCCGGGTCGCGGTGCCGCCTCGCAATGCGACGTGTTCGCGCTGGTGCGCACCGACACCGGCCTGTGCACCGCAGCCATCGAGGCCAAGGTCGATGAGCCCTTTGGCCCCACAATCGGCGAATGGCTGAGGGATGCCAGCCCGGGCAAACGCGAACGCCTTGCCGGGTTGCTCGACATCCTCGCAATCGACATGCCCCCGCCCGATATCCGCTATCAACTGATCCACCGAACGGCCGCCGCCCTGATCGAGGCGCGCCGCTTCACCGCGCCGCGCGCCGCGATGCTGGTGCACAGCTTCAGCGCCACGCAGCGGTGGCGTGCGGATTATGAGTCTTTTGCCGACCTCTTCCCGCCAGACTCAACGCCGAACGGAACGGCACTGACCCTGAGTTGGGTCGCCGCCCCCCTGGTTTCTTCTTTGTAGAAATACTCGCGCGCGCAGCGCTCCTGCCCTCTGTATCCCCGCGCCAACCGTGCTAAGGCGGCGCCATGACCGATTACGCCCCGCCCGACACCCCGCTCGAGGTGATCCATGCCGATCACGAACTGCTGATCCTCGCCAAACCGGCGGGGCTGCTGTCGGTGCCGGGCAAGGGCGCCCATCTGGCCGATTGCCTGCTGGCCCGTGCGCAAGCGGCGTTTCCCGGCACGCTGCTGGTGCACCGGCTGGACCGTGACACATCGGGGGTGATGGTGTTTGCGCAGACGCCCCATGCCCAGCGGCACCTTGGGTTGCAGTTTGAAAAGCGGATGACCAAGAAAACCTATGTCGCCCGCGTGGCGGGGCGGCTGGCGCCTGCGACCGGCACGGTCGACTTGCCGCTGATCGTGGATTGGGAGAACCGGCCGTTGCAGATGGTCGATCACGAGAATGGCCGCCCGGCCCGGACCGACTGGCGCGTGGTGCGCCCAAGTGACATTGAGACGCGGGTGCGGTTGTATCCGCACACCGGCCGGTCGCACCAGTTGCGGGTGCACATGCTGGCCCTGGGGCACCCCATTCTGGGCGATCCATTTTATGCAACAGGCGCGGCGCGCGATCATCCACGGATGATGCTGCACGCCGAAACCCTGAAACTGCGCCACCCCGATGGTGGGGTGGGCATGTCGTTTTCGGTGAAGTGCCCGTTCTGAGCTTTCGCTGCGGGCTCCACAATACGCCTGCATCTTGTCGCCCCTTGTCGACTTCTGGATCGTCGGGTGTTGGGGGCGCATAAAGCTTGCGGGACGAGCGAAAATGGCACAACAACTTACGACCGGACCGTCGGGATTTGGCCTTGAAACCTTGTTGTCGGACCATCTGGACGATGTTGCTGGCGATCTGAACGCAGTTGAAAGTTGCGACCAGACGGATGACGGCGGGGTGCGTCAGATGGCAGGCAGGCGTTGCGAAGGCCGACCGGTCCAACTGGCCAACCTGCCCGAACGCCTGCACCGAACACCGGCGAAAACCGATCAGTGGGCTGATCTGTATCTGGCGCCCAACGGCCTCTTTCATGTCATACCAACGGCATAAGTCATCGACCGTTATGGGCCGATTTTCGCATGCCGATGGATGAGATGGTTTCCGGTTGTTGTGTA
>Ga0105054_10002020_pt1 | contig 32789 bp, 28 predicted proteins | sample BON02_FD_78091 | JGI IMG/M metagenome (GOLD analysis project Ga0105054, IMG submission 78091) | Freshwater microbial communities from Lake Bonney liftoff mats and glacier meltwater in Antarctica - BON-02 (megahit assembly) | ecosystem: Environmental > Aquatic > Freshwater > Ice > Glacier...
AAAACTCTTCTTTGTCAACACTTCGCAGTCGATGCACCATTGCTATGATCTCCATTCCAGGACGGGAAAAAATCCCCCTCAGAATAGAAACCCTCACAAGATGCGGTTCACCGGACGCTTACCCTCGGCCCGCACAAAGGATGAATCGACCTGCACGGCAGCGACGTCAATCCCTTTCAATTCACGGACGGCCAATTTCCAGCGAGATTCACTCCACGCACCGTAGATCACCGCAGCCAAAGTCAGAACGACCATCGTTGCAGAAAACGCGGCATCTGAACGGGAACGTTCAACATAGGCAGGAAATGAGGCAGGACTATTTCTTCGATGTCGTCGATTAACAGCAACCACGATTGCGCAGGAGACACCGGTCATCAGCCAGGTCAATCCCAGAGTCCCGCCAAGATCCACGGTCTGCGACAGTGTATCGGAGCCCACGAGCATATGAGCCATCGTCCATGGAAACACGCGCGGCCAGAAATGGTCAACGACAATGACTAGTGAAGGAATAACCCAGATCGACACGGTCCGTTTTCGAAATGCATAAAAGGCGACCAATCCCAGCAATGCCCAGGTCGTAGATTCGAACGCGATCATGAGGAGAAAAAACACTGCGGCAACTGGATAGGCGATATCGAAGTTCTCCGCCACAACACTGGGAATCCACTGAAACGCTACGGCCCGCACTGTCATTCCCGCCGCGAACCAATTCGCGGCACTGGATCGCGCCGAGTTACTCGTTGCGAACAAAAGAATGAGCGTCCAAAGCGACCATGCAATTGCGGCCGTCACTGGCCCCGGCAACTGAAGCCAGCACATTCCCAGCATCGCACCGCAAGCACCCGATGCAGTCAGATGCCACAAATTGCTGGCTGATAGTACACGGTTGGACAATGCTTCTGTTTTGGGTGCAACCGTTTCAGCGATGAGCTGATCGTCCACGAAGATTTCCGGCATACTCTTGAACCCGAAGAAGCTGAGTGAACCCAAAGAGGTCGAGAAGTCAATGTTTGTTACAAGAACTCGTTGGTCTTTTTCCGGACGTACAGAAAGCCTGCGACTTCATGGCTGAATTCGCAGGCTCTGATTTTTGGAACTGGGTGCCAGATTGTCATCCAGTCGTTATGGTGCGACCGTGATGGCCGTTGTCTGCTTATTCACAATTGTAACGTCGGTCAATGTGTAAAGCTCAGTCACGGTGTTCACAGCAAGAACCCTGTGAGACCCCTTCTTGACTGCAAACGATTGAGACCCACCAGCAGTGACAATCGTCGCTCGGTTGGATAGTGCAGACTTTTGTACTGCAGTAAACGGCGCAACCCATGCAGCCCATGCTGCTGGAGGATCAATTACAATAGCGACATTTTCTGTACAAGAATTCCTGACCACCAGAGTTCCGTTGTTCTTGCCTCCTCCGCCAGCAAAGCCCTGACTACTCATGAGCGTCAATGCCATGGCAAACATCACCACATTTCTTAACATCACATTTCTCCCTTTTGTAACATGTCCATAAGTTGCGAATCCTTTCATAAGGCGTCCGACGTTCCATCGCCGAAGTTTCAATCATGCACACACTTTGTTTTTGAACAACACACGGCCGAAGCCGTTCGATGTTGTTGACGACGAACAGAGCCGCACGGGCTCACTCGACAGATCGCCGTGTTTAGAGGCTGGGGATCTCACGGCCGTTTCGAGTCGACAGACCGCCAAGAACCGACAGATCGATGCTGCTTGAAATGAATCCGACGCTTCCATCCGCACGAAGTGCATAAACGCCTGTGCTATGAAAGCTCGACAGTTTCCCAGGCGTACTCACGGGATTTACGTCTGTGGCAACGAGATTATCTCCCGACGCCCAGCGCCCTGTGTCGTCGTTGCGTCCGACAGATTCAGAAATGCAAATGGTGTTTGATGTTCCATCAGTAATGTCACGAAACGACACGAATGACGGAGTGGCATCGTTCACGGTGACCAGCACACCAGACCCGAGTGCTTCATCTCGACCGTCGCCAAACGGCAATCCACCCTGTGTTCCACCTGTAATTCCGCAATAGTCAGTACCTCCCACAAGGTGAACGGGAGACGAAGCACAGCGAAACAGCACCAATGATGAGTCGGACGCGTCGTGATTACCTGCGACATCACTCCACGACCTGGACATATCGAACCGTCGAGAGAGAGCATCTTGCTCAAGATATGGCAACAGAAACATGCACCATGAATGGCCCAGCTTCTTCAGGTCCAGCTTTCCTGCCGGAAACAGATTATGAGTGCTGTGAAATCCCTGCAAGCCTGTGCCCATCTGCTTCAAATTTGACTGACACTGAACCTTTCTCGCAGATTCCCGAGCGCTTTGAACAGCGGGGAGCAGCAGGCCGATCATTACCGAGATGATTGCTGTCGCGACAAGTAATTCAATCATCGTAAATCCGCCCTGGAGGTGCCTTGAAAGCGGAGCTTCCGCGATCCGGCTCTTCATACGTGGCAAACCAATTGTATTCATTTCAAATCTCTGTTTCTTAACCGACGTTAAGGTGAACCGTTCCGCTAAACCGGCAATCAGTGAATGCGGACAATAACCGACGCCGTGCCTGAGCGATCGAAGGTGGCTCTTCGGTAAGCTTCTGTTTTTCCATTCATTCGCGGGATCCTTTGATTTCACGAGCAAAAAAAAACCGACGTGCAGGAATACTTTTTTGGTATTCCCACACGTCGGCTTACTTTTCATCAAGCCCCTCGAAAGCCGCACTGAGGTTTGCGGCGAAGGTGCTCTACAATGAGTCATCCGATGTGAATCAGGCTGAACGGTATCACTTGAATAATGATCGGCAATGGGGATCTTCGCGTTATTGTGAATAATTTTATGAAGCGTTTTTTTTCATCCAAGACTGCCAGAGGCTGCTAGAGGCTGAAATTTAGGTGTCCAAAATTTTATTCACTCATCGTACAGATCTCCAGAAATTCAAGTATTAAAATTCCATCAACGTGATGAACGGCATTCGTTGTCTGCCGCGGCGCCACAGCGACGCTTCTTGCAGAACGAGTTTCTAATCTGGACGGGCCGGATAAGGAATGAATCAAAATCGTCGTCTGGTCCAAGTGTTAGTAACGCTGCAGCATTGACTGGTGTCGAAGTACGTCTCATTCTGCGACTACAGCCACTTTACTCCGGTCTTGGGATGAAACCGCCCGAATAGGAAGGGCGTTGCCATCATACCTGAAATGGCCTCAGGAAACGGCGGTCGATCCATGTCTTGAGTGTCCAGCACCAGCGAGCATGAATTGAGAGGCTGCTGTACTGCAACAATGCCTTTCCATCACCCGTGTTGATCAACTTCAGAAATTCGCCTTGAGGATGAAACTCCTGCATCGCTGCATTGGTCAGATACGCTCGCAGGTTATGCCAGAGCACCGGTGCCTGACGCACGGCGTAGACTCCGGCTTTAGGAGTCGGGCTGCCAACGATGGAACCGCAATCCCCGACTGCAAACGCGGGCAGATCCGCAGTCGTTTGTAGTGTTCGATGCGTCTGAATGAATCCGCGTTCATCGACCGGCAATCCCAGGTGGCTGAGAACCGGAGGTGCAGTCGCACCTGTTGCCCAAATGACTCCTTCCGCTGATAACTGTCGACCGTCGCTGACCGTGATACTGGAATCGTCTACGGTCGTCACTCGAGAGTTGGTCAACACTTCAACTCCGCGGTCAGCCAGAATTTTCTTTATCCTGAAGGCAGAACGCGGAGACAGCTCCGGAACAATCTCTTCACCGGCGGTCACAAGTCGAAGTTTGACGCTGACATGCGGAAACTCAAATCGCAATCGCGGCAGCAAACAGAGTGCAATCTCCACACTGGCGACACCCCCTCCAACGATTACCAAATTCATGTTTCTCCCGGCACGCGGATAGACAACCGCCAAACGTGCTTCCAGTCGTTGTAGAAATGTTTGCATAGGTTTCGTGGCAATCAGGCTTCCCGATTGAACGCCCGTCAATCCTGCGGGTACGGAACCTACCCCAATAGATATCACATCGAATGTCACTGAAGTTGTGCTGGCGAAGTGAAGAGTTTGCTGAGCCCAGTCGATGCCTGTGACTTCATCAAGAATCAGCTGAGCGCCGCATTGCTGAGTGAGTCGCGTGAGGTCAATCTGCATTTCCTTTTCTGAAAACTGACCTGCCAATGTCCCTGGCAACATGCCGGAATAGGTTGCTGTCGGGAATTTCGACACGCAAACCAATCGGCAGTCCGGGACAGGATTCATGGCCCATTCACGAACGATGTGGGCGTTCGTGTGGCCAATTCCAAGCAGGACGATTGAACGTTGTCGCAACGGATTAATCCTGACAGGGCGGCCAAAAAAACTGAAGCTCTGTTCGACACTTCCAGCGAATCTGGAAGCAGTCACGTTTCTACCAGACGGCCTCGGCCTCGTACACAGAAGGAACAGAATACTCGAAGCTGTACGTGTGGATTCGCTCAGAAAACAGGCCAGCGTGATCAGTGGCAGGGGGCCCGAATCACGCTGACATCAAACGTCGTTTTTAAGCTTCGGCGAGAGTATCCCTGGCTGGTTGCGTCCCCTCAAAGCCAGCGTCCGTTTTTCCCCGCTGATCCACAATGCCACAGTTGCAGCATTCCGTCAACGTCACGGTACGGCTCAACCCGCCGACGAAATAGTAATTCTCATAAACCGAAGCCGCGTGTTTCAGACGAACAAACTTATCCAACGTCCACATGAGCATCACGATGAAAATGGAGAGACGAAGCAGGAGCAGAGCGACGGGGATACGCCTGTCGAATGTCACGGTCGGGTTTGTACGGGTTAGGTTGTTCATGAACCTTTGGCTCTATTTTGTAATTTAGTTGTGTGCGGTATCATCGCGAAGTCCAGACCGCTTGTGGCGCCGAGCAGGCCGGCGTGTCGGACCTGGGTTCATGCTTTGTTGCCATGCTCATGCGGGTTGAAAGTTTCGGCGGCCTGTTTTTCTATATCCGTCGAACCTGCCCCCCCCCCCCCGCGGCGGTTTGAATGTGTTTGACTCAGAAACGTGTTGAGATACGCTCCGACCTCGTCGGTCATTACGCTTTTGTTGACGAGGCCCGTGGGCATAAAGCCGCGCATCATGGTAATGGAGGCTTTCAAGCTCATTTCAGCCTCCGCCTCCGGGCGCTGTAAAGGCTCGAACTCCGGGATAAATGGCCCGCCACATTTGGTTGTTGATTGGGATCCCGTGAATCAGCACCAGGGCGCTGCCGCTGCCTTGTTCCAGATAGGCGATTTTAAGACCAACGACGGAGGTATGACCACCAGTTAAATTTGTGCTCATCTTTTTTTCTCTATGGTGTTGTTATGTGCTGGCCGATTTTTCGTGGTGCCCGCCGAACTCAAAGCGCGTCGCCGACGTCCCCCAGTCATTGCACGAAAAAAAACCGACGCGAGGGAGAATCCTGGAATTCTTCCTCGCGTCGGCTTACTGGTTGTCCCGCCACGCAGAAAAACCTTGGCTGCGGTGCATTGACTCATCCGAATGTGATTCTGTTGAGAACAGACTTCGTCAACAGGTTTTGCAATCGATGCCGCCGGAGTGAAAGAAATTAGACAGGGTGTTTTCGAACGATTTTCACAAAATGGCTGAGATCAACCTGCGATCGCATTCGACCTGCGGTAACACAAAAGCACACATCGAGTGAAGTCGGCATAAGAGATCCGACAGGCAAGTTCATGAAATCCCGTGGTGAGATCGAAGCTGCCGTATTGTCTCTCGCATCCATGTTCGGACGCTGACAAATCAACTCAATCTGACCCAAGAGCAATTTGATCCCGTGAACGGTTACTCGAGCCATCATGCAATTCACGCGACGGCTGCGTCGTGAAAAGCGGAATATCGACGACCCTCTGGTTCGACTTGAAATGCTCAATGTTCAGGTCGATCGTCGCCACGACCGCCGAGCGTTGAGTGACGATGAAGCATTCAGACCACGCACATTGACCTTCAGGACCAGAACGTGGCAGTCGACCGCCTTCCGTCGTTGCAGCGCCCATTACAGCGCGCAGGTGACTTTTCAGGTCGCGAGGTGGCAACGGATGGCACTGAAGCAGGTGCTGACCCCAACGCAGAAAACCCTGAAATCCCCAGCAAAAATGCAGGAAAATCAGGGTTTCATGAGCGGAGAGACAGGGATTCGAACCCTGGGTACCCTTGCGGGTACTCCGGTTTTCAAGACCGGTGCGATAGGCCACTCTGCCATCTCTCCGGGGCGGATGCTACGGAGATCCGCGTGTTGTGTCAACGACTTCAGGTTCGATCGATGACAAAAGTTTGATGACTTCTTTGCTGCGATCCGCAGAATCAGGCAGCGCGACGCTGAAACATTGGTGCCGGTTTTGGGAATGTCAGGTTGGCGGACCGTCCCATCGCGTTGCAGATACCCTTGACGACTCGCTCAAGGTGAGCCGCCGGCAGTTCTGTGTAGATCGGAAGGGACATAACTTCCGAGCACGCTCGTTCGGCTTCCGGAAGGTCGCCAGGTTGGTAGCCCAGATAGGCGAAACACTTTTGCAGGTGCAACGGAATTGGATAGTAAACAGCACACCCGATCTGCTGCTCTTTCAGCGACTTCATAATCGTCGTCCGGTGGCCACCGACGACTCGGGTTGTGAATTGATTAAAGACGTGACGACGATCGGCCAGGACCTTTGGAACCTTGATCACGTCGGCCAGGCCGTTGGCTTCGATCAGCTGGCAATACCGTTCGGCGTTGCGCGTTCGTCCTTCGGTCCACGAATCCAGATGACGCAGCTTGACTCGCAGAACAGCGGCCTGCAGTGCATCAAGGCGACTGTTAAAACCGACTTCGACGTGGTTGTAGCCACCCACGTCGCCGTGGACTCGAAGACGCTTCAGACGTGCGGCGAGATCCGGATCGTCAGTGGTCATGATCCCGCCGTCGCCCGCCCCACCCAAATTCTTCGTTGGGAAAAAGCTGAAGCAGCCGATGGTTCCAAGAACGCCGGTGCGTCGCCCGCGGTATTCAGCACCGATGGCCTGCGCGGAGTCTTCAATCAGCGGGATGTCATAAGCGGCCGACAGACGCCACAGCGGTTCCATTTCCGCACACTGCCCAAAAATATGGACAGGCATGATGGCGGCAGTGCGCGATGTGATAGCCTGCTCAACTTTGACCGGATCGATGTTAAAGCTCTCAGGCTCGATATCGACCAGAACTGGAATGGCGCCAATGCGGTGAATCGCGCCGGCTGAGGCGAAAAATGTAAACGGGCTGGTGATGACTTCATCGCCCGGCTGAACATCGGCGGCCAGCAGCGCAAGAATCAGAGCATCCGTGCCGGAAGCGCAGCCGATGGCAAATCGAGAATCGCAATAACCAGCGATCTCTTTCTCCAGCTCGGCAACTTCATCCCCAAGGATGAATGTCTGCGATTCGAAGCAACGATCGACTGCCGCTCGGACTTCTTCCCGGATAGTCTGATACTGCGCAACCAAGTCGATGAATGGGACAGGATCGCAGCTATCTGCCGAGGCTGCCGTAGGATGACCAGGGGACATGAGCGACTCCATTCGCTTCTAAGTTCCAACTCTTCGGGAGGTGGCCCGAATGAGGCCGAAAGGTAGGACCTCACACGGGCTCTGTCAAGATGAAGGGACCGGCAAAGAATGCCGGTAAATGCTTTGCGTTCCAGAACTTAGGGCAGGCAGCAGGTCCCTTTCAACTTCATCGTTATCGGTTGCGGTGGAAGTGCAGTTGTATCGATTATGCGGAAATTTCAGTGCTGAGAAAATCCGTGGGATCCGGAGCCGTGGCAAATTTCAGAGCCGCGACGATGAAACGAGCAATCCGTCCAACGGAAACATCTCAAAAGCCCTGCGAAATCGAGAAGTCGTCTGTGGACAGGGCTTGTATTTTGTTCAGATCAACCAATCATCTGGTGTCCTTCCATTCTTTCGTTCGTGCTCAGGTCTCGACGGGACTGAGGCTCGGTGTCGCCGGATTTCGGTAAATCTTGCCGTGTGAAGTGAACGATTTGGCTTCGTCAAAGTCACCAGAACGATCTGTCGTTCCTGATTTTTTAATGTGAGAGGTTATTGATGCCTGCTATTGCTCCCATCCATCCTGACCAGGCCTCCGAAAAAGTCGCTCAGGTTTATGAACGTATCCGTGAGGTGCTCCAGGTGACTGAAATCCCGGAAGTTTTTCAATGGTGCGCGAATGTTCCCGCGTTTTTGCACGATTTCTTCATGAACTTTCGGAAGTTCGTGTTGAGCGAAGGCAAGCTGGATGAAAAAACCAAACTGCTGGTCGCGGTGGCCGTCGCGGGCCAGGCAGGCAGTGCTCGCTGGCTGCACTACCTGGAGACATTTGCCGAAAAACGTGGCATTTCTTCAGAAGAGATCGCCGAAACTCTGGCGATTGGCGCGACGAACTCGATGTACAACGTCCTTTTCAAGTTTCGCGATATCAGCGGCAGCGATGTTTTTAATGGAATGAGCGTCGGGCTGCGGGCTCATACCTTCCAGTCGACGTCGCTTTCGGACAAAACCATTGAGCTGATCAATATTTCGCTGAGCGACATCAATGGATGCAAACCCTGCACGGCTGCCCATGTAGAAAAGGCCAGAAACCTTGGGATTTCCGATGAAGCAATCTACGAAGCGATTCAGGCAGCGGCCACGATGATTGCGGGAACTCAGTTTTTAAGGTCCATCGGCGCGAATTAATCGCCGGGAAGCGAAAATTCATAAGCGAATCACGACTGTTCGATGTTCTGCAGCCTTGATTCATCGTGGGAAACTTGTCATCCTCCACCGCTTGGTTTTCCCACGTTCAGAGCTTACGGATTGTCGGCTCATTTGGCGGTCAGTGTTCGCAAAGGATGCGTTTTTGCGAATTGTGTGATGCAGATCGGCGTTTTTGTCGATTGCAGGGAATTAAAGTTTGCCGTTTTCGGCCCAGAATTGAGTGTTTTCGGAGTTGATGAAGATGCACATTCGCAAAGGTGACACCGTTGAAGTCGTAGCGGGAGACGACTCTGGCCTTCGTGGCGCTGTATTGTCGGTCGATCGAAAGAACGGCAAAGTTGTTGTTGAAGGGATCAACAAGGTTTATAAGCATGTTCGCCGTGGACATCCAAAAAGCCCGCAGGGCGGACGTCTGCATATCGAGCTGGCAGTGGATGCATCAAACGTGATGCTGATCTGTCCTGAAACGAACAAGCCAACACGCGTTGGTGTAAAGCTGAATGAAGACGGAAGTAAAGAACTGGTCGCGAAGAAGAGCGGTGCTCGTTTGCGTCAGCTGTCTCCCGCCCGCAAGGACTGAGAAACCAGCAGGAACCAGATTCATTAGATCATCGAAGCGGGTCGCGAAATTTTTCTTTCGCGGCCCGCTTTTTCGTTCACTGAGACTGGCACCCTTGGCAGTGCTTGCTGTTTTTTAATCGCCGGTGAGTCGCGGAATCCGTTGAAGCCGCTGGCGGTTATTCGGCGATCAGAGCTTTAACAGCTTCAATCACCTGTTCATCGTGGCCATCGACTGACACTTTTTTCCACACTTTGGTCACAGCGCCCTGGGCGTCGATCAGGAACGTCGATCGCTGAATCCCCATGGACACTTTGCCGTACATATTCTTTTCGCGCCATGCGCCATACTTCTCGGCGACCTTGTGATCTGTATCCGCGAGCAGCGGAAAGTTCAGGCTGAACTTATCAGAAAACTTTTTGTGGCTGGCTACATCGTCTGCGCTGACGCCCAGAATAACAGCGCCCAGTTCTGTTAATTCGCTCTGCCGGTCTCGAAATGCACAGGCTTCTTTTGTGCAGCCTGGGGTGTCGTCTTTGGGATAAAAGTACAGGACGACCGGCGTGCCCTTGAGGTCAGCCAGTTTGACTGTGGAGCCGTCAGTCGACTTCAGGGAAAAGACGGGCGCTTTTGCAGGCGGTTCAATCCAGTCGGCCATAAAGGATATGTCCTTAGAATCCAAAGGGGAAAAAGTGTGAAGAACGCCTAACAAAACTGGGACGGGCTCCCGCATTTTGCGGAAAATGCTCAGAAAAATGACGCAGCGAGGGTGCCTGTCCCACTTTTGTTAGAGCCTCTAAAGGTTGCACCGTGTTTTAGGCGGTTCCCTGAAGATGTCACGCCTTCAATATTCGCGACGCTGGCGAGAGCTGGGGATCTCCATCTGTTTGCGATATTTGGTGATGGTGCGCCGGGCCAGGGTAATTCCCTGGGCGGCCAGTGCGTCGACAAGCGCGTCATCGCTGAGCGGATCTGTTTTATCTTCCTTGTCGATCAGTTCCTGCAGTTTAATTCGGATCGTGTCCCACGCAACGTCTTCGCCGGTCGACGATTGAGTTCCGCCACCAAAGAAACGCTTCAGAGGAAACAGTCCGCGCGCTGTCTGGATCCATTTTTCATCGACTGCCCGAGACACGGTCGTCACGTGAACGCCTACTCGGTCGGCTATCTGCTGCATCTTCAGAGGCTGAATGTATTCAGGCCCTTTGTCGAGAAACTCATGCTGATGATCAATTATCTCCTGAGCTACCTTGCGCAGCGTATTATAACGTTGTTCGATGGATTCAATCAGCCAGCGAGCCGACTCAATCTTGCGACGTATCCAGTCACGGGTTTCCTGAGTTGGGTTTTCCTTCAGCATCTTTGTGTAGCGAGGGCTGATTCTCAGCTCAGGCACATACTCGTCCAGAAGTCGAACGACATAGCGGCCCGTATCATCCTGCTCGAGCGCCAGATCGGGCGTCACTCGCTGCACGGGACGCTGTTCAAATCCGCGGCCCGGGTAAGGATTTAGTGTCTGAATCTGCTCAATGCCAACCTTGATCAGGTCGAGAGAATAACCGGTCGCCTTCTGGATCAGCGGCAGGCGATTGAAGGCGATGTCTTCCAGGTGATCGCGAATCAGAGTCGCAACGACATCATGAAACGGCATATGGTCTTCGACCTGCAGCAGCAACATTTCGCGATGATCGCGAGCCCCCACGCCAGGCGGATCCGAATGCTGAATCATCTTCAGCACTTCTTCTGCCTGCTCATTGGTCAGCTGATGTTCGTAGAGACGGTTAAACTGCTGAGCGATCTCGGGCAACATGCTTTGCATGCGACCGTTATGATCGAGATGCTGAATCAAGTACTCACCAAACTGACGCATCACCGGGTCAATGCTGAAGAACGAAAACTGTTCCAGCAGGTATTCATGCAGTGACTGCGGGCGAGCAATCATGTTCGACATCACATCATGCTGACGATCCATGTCGTCACTGATCTGATTGGAAGATCGCTGCGAACTTCCGAAGCCAACGTTATCCTCGGACCATTCCGAGGAGATTTCCAGAAGGCGTTCGAAGTCGCTCTCGTTGTTCTTTTCGTTCCCGGCCACCAGCTCGCGATTTTCCACATCCTTCCGGAGTTCGCGAGCTTCGCGATCATCGACGGGCGGAGAAAAATCGACGGCATCTGGTTGCGCGACTGGCGTGTCGCGCTCCTTTTCGACTCGTTCCAGAGTCACATTTTCGACAAGTTCCTGCTCGATACGCTCATTGAGCGCCATCATATTCAGCTGCAGAATCTCCATCGACTGGATCATCCGAGGAGCCAGCTTCATCTGCTGGCTCATCTTCATCTGCTGAGAAATGTTCAGATGCATGATTGGGACCGAAACGCTCTGAATTGACGTTCTTTAAGGACTAGATTCTGGAAATGTACTTTATGGCTGACGATACGCGCGACCCGATTGGCTCGCACTCACTACATTGTCCACACCGGAACTGGAAAAATCGGCACACCTTGACGTGAGCTGAGCGATGCCACCATGGCTGTTAGACCATGCCGCACAAACAGACCCGTGAACTTAAGAGAGCAAAATTGCGGCATCAGAATTTTTGCCGCCCCCGAAGAGCATCCGCCAGCATTTCGCGATTTGCAAACTCAAGCACACTGCCTGAGGCGATTCCGCGAGCCAGCCGCGTGATGCGGACGTTATCGTTCTGAAGCAAATTCGTGATATAAAGGGCTGTGCCGTCGCCTTCGAGAGTCGGATTGGTCGCCATTACCAGCTCGGTAATGCCCTGCTTCCGAATGCGATGGACCAGCTGATGAATGGTCAGCTCTTCCGGGCCAACTCCTTCGAGAGGAGCGATTCGACCGCCCAGCACGTGGTAAAGACCGGAAAACGCGCCCGATGATTCCAAAGCGACCACATCGCGCGGCTGCTCGACGACGCAGACCATATGCTGGTCGCGTCGCGGATCACGGCAAATTCGGCAAAGCGTGTCTTCTGTCAGATTGAAGCACATGCTGCAGCGTTTGACGCTCAGCTTGACGTTGCGAATGGCATCTGCCAAGGCGTTGGCTTCATCTGATGACGACGCCAGGACATGATTGGCAAGCCGCTCGGCAGATTTCCGACCAATACCAGGCAACCGACCGAATTCTTCGATCAACGTCGCCACAGCCTTTCCGTAGGGATGATCCTGCGTGTCCTTTGTCATTCCGCTTCTTTCCAGCCGCTTCCGTATCGCACTCTGATGCCACGCCCTGTACGGAGGACGCGACAGATCCTATTCCTTAGTAAATATGCTGTTCTAGGGAACAGTTTATGCACTCGAAGCCATTCACGCCAGCGGATCTCCGAATTCATTTCGTTTTGAGACGAAAAATGTCGGATTTTTCGAAAAATCAGGGCTAAAACATCCAGTATGGCATTGAGTTTGCTGTTGCGCTACCGGTACGCAGGTTGACACGTGGCTACTGGTCTGTCACGCGTTAAATTTAGGGTTGAGCATTGCTTGTACGACGGACTTGCAGTCCGTCGGCGGTAACCTTTGTCGACGGACTGGAACTCCGTCGTACCCTGAAATTTAGCTGTGACAGACCACTAGATGTCTCTGCGTCCCTGAAATGGCTGGACCAGTGGGGCTGCTGCCTCCACTTAGTCTGCACAAGGTGGTAGCGGAAGCCGCCGGGGCTTTCTGCATAAAGCCTCCGGGGTGCGCGACAAATAGCAATCTGTCGAAAAGTGTTATAGGCAACATTTGATCTCGCCCCGTGCCAGCTCGCCTGGCAGGAGCGGAAGATTTGTAATTAGCCACCGTAAACGAACGCAAGGCCGCCCCGGTTGGCTCGCCCAACCGGAACGGAAAGTTGAGCACGATGAAACATGAGCAACGCTGCGAAATTTGGCTTCCTGCCAGGCAAACTAGCTTGTCGATTTAGTGACAATCGTGAGCCGCAAGGCGCTAGCTGCGGGTGTTTGCCGTGTGTGTGTTCACACGCACCCGCAGCTATCGCTTTGCGGCTCACTAAATCAACACCCTCCAAGCCGGCAAGGGGCGGAAGTCCGGTCGAGCGGTGCCCGTCATTGAATCTTGAAACAAAAATACCTCATAGAAAAACCCGGATTTCCGCAACACTGCTATTTGTCGCGCACCCCAGGCAGCCACTACCCGTCGCTCGGCCGAATCTGTTGACGCGCCCGCTACAAGTGAGTGCCATTTGGTGCCGGGTAATCTCCAGCGGCCAGATGCACTCGGTACCTGCCCCGGATTATGGCGGTTGATTGACGGCGTCCCGCGTGACTCGTTACGCTCAAACTGTGACTTTTCTTGAATAACAGAAGCGTACACAGGGAGCAGACGATGATTCCGCCTCGAAGAGACTTTCTGAAAAGTTCTGCTGTCGCGGCCGCGACAGTGCTTATGGCGGCCGGCCGGTCCCAAGCCAATCCCGAAGCCAGCGACGTTATTCGCATCGGCTTTATTGGATGCGGCGGCATGGGCTCGAATCATCTGCGACTTTTGGCAGCTCGCAAGGATGTCGAAGTCATTGCCGTCTGCGATGTGGACCAGCAGCGGCTCGCCGCGGCAGTTGGGATCGTGCCGGAAGGTTCGGGGAAAGCTCCGGAAGCCGTGGGCGATCTGCGCAGGATCCTGGACAACTCGGCCGTTGATGCGGTGTTTATAGCAACCCCCGACCACTGGCATGCACCCGCAGCGATCCTGGCTCTTGACGCCGGCAAGCATGTTTATGTCGAGAAGCCCTGCTGCCACAACATTCGGGAAGGTCGACTTCTGGCGGAAGCGGTTAAGCATAGCGGCAAGCGTCTGCAAGTAGGAACACAGAGCCGCAGCACAGAATGCGTGGCGGAAGGGATTGAGCGGATTCACAAGGGCGAGATTGGTGAGATACTCGTCGCGAAAGCATGGAACAGTCAGCGGCGAGGTTCTATCGGAAAGGCTCAGCCCGGGTCGCCACCGCCGCATCTGGATTTCGACGGATGGCTTGGTCCAGCAGTAGCGGTTCCGTGGCGTCCGAATCTGCTCCATGGAATCTGGCGATGGTGGTACGATTTCGGGTGCGGGGATATTGGCAACGATGGAGTTCATGATATCGATGTCGCGACGTGGGGACTGGGTGTAACAACGCATCCCAGTCGAGTCACCTGTTTTGGGCAGAAGAACTATTTCGATGACGATCAGCAGTTTCCTGATACTCAGTATGCTGTCTGTGAATATCCAGTGGCCGGCAATCCGAAAGGCCGCTGCAAGCAACTGATCTTCGAACAGCGGATCTGGGCTCCCTACGTCCAGGAAGGTTACGAAAACGGTGCGGCGTTTTACGGAACGGAAGGCGTTCTGATTATGGGCCACACGGTCGGCTGGAAGTTGTATGGGCCGCGCGGAAAACTGTTGGCCGAGCGAACCGGCAGTGGGGATCTTGCCGCGCATCATCAGAACTTTTTTGATGCGGTACGAGATTCCTCGGTGCCGCTCAATGCATCAGTGGATGTCGGAAGGCTGTCGGCGACCGTTGTGCATCTGGCCAACATTGCGGCGCGCACAGGCCAGGTTCTGCACTTCGATCCTGAAAAAGAAATCATCACCAACGGTGACACCGCGAATGCCATGGTGCGACGTCAATACCGTGACGGGCATTGGGCTGTTCCTACAGGTGTGTAGCGGGTAAACGGGATTGCTCCGACCGGGACTCGGGGGCCAGTCTGTCGCGCGGTGTTGAGCGGTTATGAATGGCAGCCGAAAAGAGATCCCTGGCTGGCGCTTCGAGCATGTGCGACGAGCTCCGGTTTTCGCGCGGAAAAATCTCCGCAGTAAATTCACCGGCGGAGTGTAACACGCGAGACTCTTTTGTTCAGCAACTTTGATAAGTTTCATGGGGATGTTTCAACGGCTTTTCGAGACGAAGGTGGCTCCAATGGCAAAGTACAAAGTCGCAATTATCGGCAGCACGGGGCGAGGTGACTATGGTCATGGGCTGGATGCGATCTGGAAGACGATGGACCCGTGCGAAGTTGTTGCGGTCGCCGATCAGGATGCTGTGGGACGAATGAACGCAGTATCGCGCACCGGGGCTGCTCGCGGCTATGCCGACTATCGTGAGATGCTGGAGAAGGAGAAACCAAACATTGTCGCTGTGTGTCCGCGCTGGATTGATCAGCATCGCGACATGGTTCTGGCCTGCGCTGAGCACGGCTGTCATATGTATATGGAAAAACCGTTTTGTCGGACACTGGGTGAGGCGGACGAAATGATCCGCGCGTGTGAGATGCGACACTTGAAACTGGCCGTCGCGCACATCAGTCGCTGGTCGCCGCAACTGGATGTCATTCGCAAACTGATTGAGGCGGGTGAGATCGGTGAGGTTCTTGAAATCCGAGCGCGTGGCAAAGAGGACGCTCGCGGCGGAGCGGAAGATCTTTGGGTGCTCGGTACGCATGTGCTGGATTTGATGCGGGCGTTTGCCGGAGAACCGGAATCCTGTTACGCCAGTCTGTATCACGATGGGCGGCGAGTCGCAGCGGAACACGTCAAGCCGGGGAACGAAGGAGTCGGGCCGCTGGCGGGAAATCGAGTCGATGCGATGTACCGTTTTCAAAACGGAGTGACGGGCTACTTTTCCTCAAAAAAAGGTGCCGGCGGAAGTCCGAACCGATTCGGGCTCAGGATCCTCGGCAGCAAGGGCATGCTTGATTTGACCTCGGGTTATGCCAATCCTGGTTTTCTAATGAACGATCCGACGTGGGGCGGATCCGGGCCGAAAAAACCATGGCGTGTGATCACATCGGCGGGTGTGGATCAGCCGGAAACCATCACCGCAACCGGCTACGAGGGCGGCAATCCGGCCGCGGCGCGGGATTTGATTGCCGCCATCGAAGAGGACCGTCAGCCAAAATGTTCGATGCATGAAGCGCGCGGCACGGTGGAAATGGTTCTCGCCATCTTTGAGTCCCACCGCCTGGGTGGCCCGGTTCAGATGCCACTGGAATGCGCCGACAATCCTCTGTCGCGGCTGTGATCACGAGTTTTGGAACGCGATGCTGGCGATCAGCCGCGGTAGCAGTAACACGGTACCAGCAGCAAGTGGAGCAGCGACCGCGGCGGCATTCGGGCGAGACTGCGAACAGGGTTCCTTGTAGTCACCTGGCCAGTCGCTAAAGTGTTTGAATCAAGGACTCCGACACGGAGGCCGCATCACGTCGCTCGCCCGCTGCAGTCCGCGTACCGTCGAGGCATCTTTCAGAAGACGACTCTCACACGAGGAAGCAAACGTGACCGACGAAAATTATTCCTGCCCACAGACGCGGGAGCAGGTGATCAATCTGTATTTCCTGGAGCACCGGGCCAAGCTACTTGATGTGGCCGCATTTCTGGATCGCATCGATCGAGCCCGCCCGGTGTCGGACGCCGTCGACTTTCGTGAAGCGGCATTGAAGCAGGCCATTCAGATCCTGATTGACGGACAGGCTCAGCGTGTCAAACGAGTGCTCGATCTTTTCAGCGATGCCATCACTGAGATTCCTCAATCCGCCCACGGAATGAAGGGTGCTTCCGGAGCCGTGCGGCCTGCAGCAGGAGACGCGACATGAGATACATCGATCCTCACGTTCACATGGTGTCACGCACCACAGACGATTATCAAAGAATGGCCATGGCGGGCTGCATTGCGATTACTGAACCTGCTTTCTGGGCTGGATTTGATCGATCATCGGCTCAGGGATTTTACGATTATTACCGCCAGCTGACAGAATTTGAACCGCGCCGCGCCGCGCTCTTCGGAATCAAACATTTCACGTGGCTGTGCATCAATCCCAAGGAAGCCGACGATCCGGCCTTTGCGCGTGATGTGATCGCGCTGATCCCGGACTTCCTGAAGTGCGAAAACGTGATGGGAATCGGCGAGATCGGGCTCAACAAGAACACGAAGAATGAAAAGATCATTCTTGAAGAACAGATCGCCCTCGCGGAAACATACAACCAGCTTGTGCTCGTTCATACGCCGCACCTTGAAGACAAGCGAAAAGGCACGCGGCTCATTATGGACGCGTTGAGCGCAAGTCATATCGATCCGGGACGCATTCTGATCGACCATGTGGAAGAACACACGGTCGCCGAGGTTCTTGACCGTGGCTTCTGGGCCGGGATGACGCTTTATCCCGACACCAAGATGACGCCACAACGCGCCACGGATGTGATTGAAATGTATGGCTCAGAACGCATCTGGATGAACTCGGCCGGCGACTGGGGCTGCAGTGATCCCCTTGCAGTCCCCAAAGCTCGGATCGAAATGGCTCGACGTGGCCATCAGATGACACTCATTGATAAGGTCACCCTCGAAAATCCCAAAGCGTTCCTCAGTCAGTCGGCGAAATTTGTCCTGGAAAGTGATCCGAAGTAAGTCCGCGTTGTTGGTGATCTGGTCATTCCGAATAAATGAGTCACACATCTTCCATGGAAACCATCTCAGAAAGCAGCCGAGTCATCATTGTTGCGAAGTAGTCCCGCGGACGATTCGAAGAATCTGCGGCGGCGGCCAGGAGCCTGTTCTGGCTGATTCGACTGTTCTTCAAGATCATGCAGGTTTGCCTGACAGACTCGACAACCCACGGTCTGCAGGTGAAATTCAATATAGTGGGCCGCGTCAGCGTTTAAAGTTCCCAGCAGATAGCCACCCATTTCGGTGCGCGACGGGCAGCTCAATCGACCTCGTTGCCAGACTTCGCCGATCGTGTTGCCACCCTGGTCTCGATGACGAATCACCTGAGCGACTCGGGCCTGCAGGGTTTTGTCGGTGCGCAACTGAGCTTCAAATTCTGCCATCCGAGTGGCTGGCAGAAGTTCATCCAGCCATGCTGTCAGTTCTCGATCTGTCCACAACATTTTTTGATCCGCGAAATGGGCAAACGAAGAAGAATTCATCTCTTAAAAAGTCAGCGATGCTGTATGCAGAACACTCTGCAAGTGGAGCGGCCAAATCCGCTGACACGACTCACTCTGGAATTCCAATCCGTAAAACGTTTGCATGAGACGAAGTCTGCCGCCTTGCCTCAATAGGATATGTCGGCTAGATTCGTGTTTTCCAGTCGCAACCACCGAGCAAATCCAGAACTTCAGCCTACAAAACGGTCGGTGCCCTTGGCACGCCGGGACGATTCGACAGTGCAGTATCGTTCCTATCACAATTCAGATCCTCCTCGTTTGCACCAGCTGTGGCATTCCTGTGCGCTGGGTCGAAACGCGGCCGAGGGGTTTTCGTGCGATGTCTTTGAACTGTTTGCCTGTTCTCCTCCTTATTTTGACCGCAAGGGCCTGATCGTCGCTCTCGACGGTAACCGCATTGTCGGATATGTCCATGCCGGCTTTGCTGTGAACGCGGAAGAAACCGGGTTGAACACAAAGGACGGCATTATCTCGGCGATTATGGTGCATCCCGATTTTCGACGCTGCAGGATCGGGACCGAACTGATTCGACTGGCGGAGGAATACCTGCGTTCCAAAGGTGCGGAATCCATCGAAGCTGGCGGCGGAAAAAATCGCAACGGCTTTTACTGCGGGATTTACGGCGGCCTGGAACCGTCTGGCTTCTGTGCGACCGTGGCTCCGTGGAAGGAATTCATGTTCAGCTGCGGCTACGGTCCCGGCGATGAAACTTTTGTGATGCGTCGCGATCTGCTTCAAAGCCGCGACCCGGTGAATGCCAAACTTCTGCGACATCGCCGCCATCTGAATCTGGTCATCACCGATCGACCGTCGAAACAATCCTGGTGGTGGTTCGTGCGTTTCGGTCATCTGGATTCACTGCGATTTGAGCTTCAGGAAAAGGCCAATCAGGAAGTGGTTGCGTCCGGGCAGATCATTGGGATGGATCTTTTCATTCCCAAATGGGGCGTCCGCAGCGTCGGCATCCGGGAAATCTTTGTTCCCGAAAACCAGCGGCGGCATGGCTATGCTCAGGCGCTTGTGCTGGAAATCTGTCGCCGGTTGCGTGGTGAATCCGTGCAGCTCGTTGAAGCTCACGTGCAGTCCGACGCGCGAGCTGTTGTCGATCTGTTTACCTCCGCAAAGTTCGAACTGAACGATCGCCTTGTCACCTTCCGCAAAACGATCAAAGCAGACTAAGAGGCTCGAACGATAGTCGGACAGGCACCCTCCCTGCGTCATTTTTCTGAGCGTTTTCCGCAAGCTACAGGAGTCAGCCCCAGTTTTGTCAGGCGTTCTAAGAGATCGTCCTTTTTTTGCCGGGGGACTGAAACCGTCCGTCTAAACGGCGGTGGCAGAATCACCATCTGTTGAGGCCTCGAAGCGTTCGTCGAGCAGCTCGTCTGAGTTTGCGACAAATTTGACGCCGTTCAATTCCGCCGTCGAAGTCGCATGCTGTTCCACGTCCTCCAGTTCCGGCTTCATCGTGTCGAACGCGACCTTATGGCCAGGCAGCCAGAGCGGTTCAACGCTCTTTCTCTGGAACAGATGGGCGATATGTTCATGACAGGTGAAGAACAGCACCTGCTGACCTTCCGCAGCGACTTCCAGCAGGCAATCGGCAGCCGCTTCTGTACGCTCCTGATCGAAGTTCACAAACAGGTCGTCCATCACCAGAGGCAGCTCAACGCCACGCTTTGCAAACTCTCGCACGAGTGCAAAGCGAATCGACAGGAACAGCTGTTCACGAGTTCCTCCGCTCAGCTGTTCAACTCGAAACGTCTGCCCATACTCGTCATCAATGCACAGGAAGTCTTCACCCAGAGGTGCCCAGATGCGATGGTAGCGGCCGGACGTCATGCGATGCATATACAGTGACGCGGACACCAGCGTTCCGGAGATATTTTCCTGTTCGAACCGGCGACGAATCTGCAGCACCGCATCGTATTCAATCTGCAGTGCAAACCATTCTTCCGCAGACCGGTAGATGTCGGACGCCAGACGTGACTTTCGGAAGAACTCTTCATGAGAATCGCGGCTTGTCTCCAGAAGTCGAATCTCCTGCTTCAGGCTGCCGAGTTCCTCGTGATTCTTATTCAGTTTTTGTTCCACCTCCGTCAGCTCCATCGTTCGCATCTGAATCGTTTCCTTCGCCCGCGGCGGATCGAAGCGGAAGAGATCATCTTCCACGATTGCCAGTTCGGGTTCGGCCGATGCGACGTCGTTCAGTTCTTCGTGCGCTTTCTTGAGCTGAGATTCCAGCTGGGTTCGACGAGTTTCCCATTCCTGCTGTTTGACCAGTTCTTCACGGGTCGTCACACCGGCGCGGGCAAGAATTGCACTGCGACGCAGTTCGGCGGCTTCAATCTGATGCTGAGCATGTAGTGCATCACGCTGCCGAGTATCGGCGTCGGTGAGCAGCCGTTCTTTTTCGGATCGATCGCGGTCGTGCGATTTCAGCTGCAGCTGCCATCCGGTGAGGACGTCCAGCGGACGCACGAAATTCATCTTTTTGGTTGCCGAAACGCGGCCACCCAGCTGTTCGACTCTCATCCGCATGGCTTCAAACATGCGCCGCAGGCCTTCCACTTCAGGCGCGGAATTTCGCCACTGAGTCAACAGTTCGCGAACGTCCTGGATGCGGCGCCACCAGTCAAACGCCTGTTCGACATGCACGGTCTCATTCATTCCCAGCTGAGTCAGCAGCCGACACCATTCCTGCCGTTGCAGATTCAGTTCCTGCTGGGCCGCCCGAAAACGATCTCGCAGAATTTTAAGTCGCATGCGACGAGCGGCCGCGCGCATTTGCTTTTTCTGCAGCACTTCAAATTCGGCAATACGCTGTGAACAGTCGCCAATTCGGTCGAGCATCTCGGCCGTTGACGATTTCCAGTTTTCCGCGGCTTCGACTTGATTTTTTCCGAATCGATCGGCCACCGCCATTCGCTGAATTCGTTCCTGCAACAGACGCAGTTGACGGTCGGCCTGTCGCGCTTCGTCCGCAATATCATCCAGCTTCACGCCGATTGTGGCATCAAAGTTATTGCGAAGTCCGTTTCGAACGCCCCACCACATAATCCCGGCGAATCCAAACGCTGCCGCAGCCAGAGCCCCGCCCAGTGCACGCTGCGGTTCACCACCCAAAGAAAAAGTGGCGATGCCAAACAGACACAGTGCCGCACCAATCCAGCCCATCGTTGTGATGGTTTTATCAACCCACTCCGGGATAGATTCATTCAGATCCACGCGATCGATGACTCGCCGAACGGTCTGAATCTTCAGAGCCAGCTGTTCTTCCTGGAGCCGAAGCCGGCCAAGATTCTCAAGCTCACGCAGACGAGCTTGTTCTGATTCAATCGCTTCATTAACGGGGACGCCGACTTCATCCAGTTGTGCATTCAGCTCCACCAGTTCTTTCTGGCTTCGCTTTGTCATACTGCGATTCCAGCGACGCAGCTTCCCGCGGTGCTGCATTGCGTCCTGGTATTTTCGTGCGGCCTCCAGCAACTGATTGTGCGCGGCGGGAGACGTGTCAACACCGTTCAGTCTTTCGATACTCCAGCCTTCGCCCAGCTGTGACAACTGGTGATTGAGTTCTCGCCGCAGCTCGGACGAACGATCCTCGGCCGTGCGAATCTGATCCTCAATCTGACGCAGCCAGTCGGCCTGGTCGACCAGACTCTGGATCGCGTACCTTTCCTTGTCGAACTGCTGATCCAGCTGAATTCGTTCGGCCTGGGTGCGAAGCTGTGTCGACTGATCTGTCAGCTTGTCACGTCGATTTGTCGCTTCCTGCAGATCCTTTTCTGCAGTCGCAAACTGCTTGAGTGCTTCGCTGGGATTTGTGGGAACGACCGGCAGGCGAGCAAGCTCGTCCTGCAGATCTTTGGTGCGCTTCCAGGGCTTGTGACAGCTCTGCAGAAATCGAAGGCCGCGCAATTCGTTGCTGATCGTGCCTTCACGATCCTGCAGTTCGTCAATTTCCGTCAGCAGTTCACGTCGCCGTCGAGTCAGCTTGGCATGCTTGTCCCGCGCAATGCCGGAATTTTTCCGACCGCCGGACAGCCGGGAATAGCGGTCGAACAGCTGAGGAATTTTGCCCGACTGATTGTCCTCGCCAAACATCTGAGTCCGGCGTTCGCGGACATCCGCCAGTGCGTCCAGAATCTGACGTCCCTGACGACCGAGCGACAATCCGTAGATGTATTCGGCCACCTGATTGGTACCCAGCGTGGCCAGCTGCTGTAGCTCGCGAACACCGACAGCAAAAATGTCGGTATAAACTTCTTCACTCGTTCCCGACAGAATATTGTTGACAGCCACCTCTTTATCGAGACCCTCCGGGCCGCCCGACAATCGCAGCCTGCCGCGACCTTCAAGCTCTGCCCGACGATGAATTCGCCATGTTCGTCCGCCGTGCTCACATCGCAGAGCACCCCGCCACGGCTGTTCCGCGTCGGGCCGATGCCAGGCTGGTTCTGTCGCCAGCGGTTCGTAGCCGTACAACGTGGACCGGATAAAACGCATGAGCGTCGTTTTACCGGCCTCGTTTGGACCGTAGATGACGTTCAGGCCTTTCGGATTGAGGCGCAGCAGCAGGCTTCGCCAGATCCGAAAGCGATCGATATCAATTTCCGTCAGCCTCATGCCGAAGTCCTTTGCAAGACTGAGTTCCGTCTGTCACCTGAAATGCCGCGGGCATCGCAGTCGGGCAGTTGGTAATGTTTCGATTTCATAACATTCTCGCAGAGAGCGAAAATGAAGTTCTGTTTATTCATCGGAGTCCTCGTCTGACTCCAGAGCTTCTGATTCATCGGAGTCGCCAGACTCATTCGCGTTCTCCAGCCGGTCATGGCTGAAATCTTCGTCAGGCTCACCGTCGTCTGAATCTGCCAGCAGGTCGTTCAATGCAAAATCCGGCTGAAACCAAGCGGCACCATCGGTTCGCATGCGAGCCAGAATCTGTTCGGGATCGACCGACGGCAGCAGAGACATCAGCCGTTGCTTCCATCCGGTCGACAATTCTTTATCGCCATCGATCAGAGCCTGCAGATTTTCATCCGACAGCAATTTGCCGCGCGAGACGAACAGCTGAAACTGATCTGCCAATGCCGTCGGCGGATTCCCAGGTGGCCAGCCGTTTGGCAATGAGCGAATATTGTGCAGCAGCCGAATGGTGCGGCCCGCATGCTTCAGTTCGTCAAGTTCGACAGCGGCCGCTATGTCGAGATCATTGCTGGCCAGGTTTTGCAGAACTGGCAACGCGCCGCGAAGAATCCACGTCACCGACCAGATGCGATCGGAGACACCGGACTTCAGTTCAATCAGACGAGTCTTCATTTGCTGCAGCATGGAAGACAAAGTCGTATGCGAGTTCACATCTATCTCGATGTGCTTCCAGTCCACGCAGCTTGTGTCGAGCGAAGTGATCCGGACTTCTCCGGTCGCCGCAACTTCCACCAGCGAACAGGCCCCGCCGGATGCTTCCATCTGACTGCGCGGCTGAGGCGTGCCGGGACAGTGAACTACGCCGTCGTCACGCCAAAGAGTTGTGCGAGCCAGTTCGCCGGTCAACGCCAGATAGTTTAATTGTCCTTCGCGCAACATTTCGTCAGTGTAACGAATGAAGCCAGGGTCCAGCGATGGATGCAGTTCGGCCGGTCCAGCCTCCAGCGTTTCCAATGATCGCTGAATGGTGCGGCGACGATTGTTGTCGATTTTAGAAGGCTTTTCGCCATCTTCGGCATCGATGGAATGCCATACGCGAGTCGATTCTTCATCAGGATCGGACGCAGCAGCGGAACCCGGGGAATCGACCTGCTCGCCGGAAACCGCGTTCTGCATTGTGGCGGCCAGAGCCTCATCGGATGCCGATGCGGCCATGGAGGCCATGCGCTGCGACTCTTCAAACTTGGCCTTGCTGACAACGCCAATGCGAAAAGGCTGAACTCCAGCACCGCCTTTTGAAATGACGCGAATTCCAAAGTCGTCCACTTCACCCAGCCACATGGATGCGGAAAGTGTGGTGCTCAGCTGATCCTTTAAATACAGCTCCATCGGTTCGGGACTGGAGCTGTAGCAAACCGTTACATTCTCCGGCAGTTCGGGAATCGATCGCCACGCTTCGGGCGGATCAGCATCGCCGGGAAGTACAAACACATGAATGTTGTGTTCGTCGAGCCGACCGAGGCCTTTCAGCAGCGTCAGCCGTGCGCGCAAACTGCGATCGGCTTCGATAAAGACGTTGCCGGACAGCAACAGAAAATCCACATCGCGCCGGATGCAGGCGTCGATCACCTCATCAAAGGCGTGCAATGTGGCGTCCTCAAATACGAAACGGAGCTCGTCTGTGAGCGTTTCCGTCGTTTGCACACTGACGGGAACGTCCAGCCGAAAATTCGCCGCATGTATAAATATTTGTGGCTCAAACGCCATCGATCAGAGTCCCTTCCGACAACTGAAGATGCCGACAGTGAGCCCTGCCCTGCTGAAGGCTGCCGAGAAAATTTCTCCGGCCAAAGCCTGATCAGCACTTGAGAACTCACTCCTCCTTCGTACCTTCATGAAACGCGTGACGCCGGAACTTCCGAGTCACGATTCTCAAAATGCTTTTCGCAATCACGCCAAAGCGGAACCACGGAAAGCGATTCCATCTTAACATAATTTGCGACGGTTCTTCATGGTTACCCTTTCGTTCGGGTCACCTTGTACACAACACACAATGGCATCTGACGGGGATTCGGTAAGATAACATTGGTTGCGAAGTCTAATAAACCTGCGAAGCTGGGGAAAGGCTTCTCGATAGGCAGATCATGCAGTTTTTGGGAACCCGCGCCGCCTGATCGCGAATGCCTGAGTGGCGGCTTTTGGGCGGGTCTGCTGTTCTTTGTCGCTGGTTGTGAGGTTGTCATTTGTCCCTCCGTCGCAGTTTCGCCAGACCCGTGACTGGAGAAGTCTGAGGCCGCGAAGAGCAAGTCCGGAATGCAGGATTCCCGAAATTTCCGGGGGACAAATTCAGATTGGTAGGCCCTGGAGTTGGCACTTTTGGTGCAAATGCGGCGGAACAAAAAGAATGCGGTCCGGCTGGATTGAGGAGCCCGGCGTTGTCAGTTAAGAAGCACTTCCTGAGAGAGGAGAATTCCGGACCGAAGTGCTCAGCATGCCTCGCATGCGAACAGCCAGGCGGAACTTCATCGCGATGGTCTCGGAAGACTGCCGCATGCAACAGGACCTTTCAGTTCAGGAACGCAGGGCGCAAATGAGTCGGCATATTTTTGTTACTGGTGGTGTGGTCAGTTCGTTGGGTAAAGGATTGACCTCCGCGTCAATTGGGATGCTGCTCGAACGTCGCGGTCTGAAAGTCCGCATGCAGAAACTGGATCCGTATCTGAACGTCGATCCGGGGACCATGAGCCCCTTTCAGCACGGCGAAGTTTATGTGCTTGACGATGGTTCCGAGACTGATCTGGACCTGGGGCACTACGAGCGATTCACGTCCGGAATTCTGAATCGCGATTCCAATTATACGACAGGCCAGATCTATCTGTCGGTGATCGAGAAGGAACGTCGCGGCGAATATCTGGGCCGGACAGTCCAGGTTGTTCCTCATATTACGGACGAAATCAAGGCCTCCATTTTGGCGCTGGCCACACCGGACGTCGATGTTGTCATCACGGAACTTGGGGGGACAGTCGGGGATATCGAAGGCCTGCCGTTTCTGGAAGCAATCCGCCAGATCCCACTGGATGTCGGCAAGGAGAACGTCATGTTCATCCATCTGACGCTGGTGCCGTATTTGAAGGCCGCTCGTGAAGCCAAGACCAAGCCGACTCAGCACAGCGTTCAGCAGTTGCGTGAAATTGGCATTCAGCCGGACATTTTAATCGTTCGTACCGAACGACCCATCGGCCGAGAACATACCGACAAGATTGCACTTTTCTGCAACGTCGAAAAGAAGGCCGTGATTGAAGAAGTCGACAAGGAATTTTCGATCTACGAAGTCCCCATCGGCCTTATCGAACACGGCCTCGACGAACTCATCTGCCAGAAGCTGCATCTGACAGCCGGGCCGCTGAAGATGGACGATTACCGGGCTCTGGTTCATCGAATCCGCAATCCGAAGCACGAAGTCACGATTGCCGTGGTCGGTAAATACATCGAACATCGCGACGCGTATAAATCCGTCTACGAATCCATCGACCACGCTGGCTTTGCCCATTCGACCCAGGTCATCGTGAAGCGAATTGAGGCGGAAGAGCTTGAACGTCAGGGTGCCGAGATTCTTCTCAAGGGCGTGGACGGGCTTTTGATTCCAGGCGGCTTCGGCATGCGTGGCATCGAAGGAAAAATTCAGGCCATTCAGTTTGCTCGTGAGAACAAACTTCCATTCTTCGGTATTTGCCTTGGGATGCAGTGCGCCGTGATTGAGTTTGCACGCAATGTGCTTGGGCTTGCCGATGCCAACAGCACCGAATTCTCCAATGAGACTCAGCATCCGGTCATCTGTCTGCTCGAAGGTCAAAAGGGAATTCGGTACAAGGGCGGCACGATGCGTTTGGGAGCTCAACCCTGCGTGCTGACACCCGGGACTCGCACCGCAGAAGCGTATGGCCGAACGGAAATCAGCGAACGACATCGGCACCGCTACGAATTCAATCCTGAATACCGGCAGCAGTTCATCTCAGCAGGTCTGCAGGTGGCTGGAACCAGTCCCGATGGCGGCCTTGTGGAAATTGTCGAGCTGGCTTCGCATCCGTGGTTTGTGTCCGTGCAGTACCATCCGGAATTCAAGTCTCAGCCGCACAATGCTCACCCGCTGTTCAAAGGCTTTATCGAAGCCGCACTGGCTCGCCATCAGCATCGAAGCGGCGGACCGGCACCGGAAAGTTCCGGAAGTACTCAGAGCTGATTGGCTGCGAAGGTTTCCAGACATGACCGAAACAGAATCCAGTGCCGAACTGTTTGGCGTCCTCAGTTTCAACAAGCCTGCGGGAATCACATCGCGCGATTTGGTCAACAAGGTTCAGCGGCTGGTCAAACCGGCCAAAGTTGGACATGCCGGCACATTGGACCCGATGGCCACGGGAGTGCTGCTGGTCTGTGTGGGTCCGGCCACGCGACTGGTATCCATGCTTCAGGAAGGCGCCAAGACGTACGTCGCCGAGTTCACTCTGGGACAGACGAGCGACACGGACGACAGCACTGGCACCGTTCAACAGCATGCCGTTAGTGATCCGCCACCCTCTCTGGAAGCCATTGTTGCGTGCCTCGATAAAATGACCGGCGTCATTTCTCAGGTCCCTCCGGACTATTCGGCAGTCCATGTGGATGGTCAGCGAGCGTACTCGCTTGCTCGTCAGGGACAGGAGCTTTCGCTTCGCGCTAAAGAAATTGAGATCCACGCGATTCAGGTTCTTCGCTATGAATGGCCGCGTCTGGAACTGGAAATCTCGTGTGGCTCAGGCACGTATATTCGGTCCATCGCGCGGGACTTGGGACTGCAGCTTGGTTGTGGCGGACTGATGAGCCGCCTTGAGCGAATTCAGATCGGCGCGTTTTCACTTGCGGAGGCGATCACTGTTGAAGATCTGACCGAGGAGAACCTCCGGCAGTTTCTCTGTCCGGCCGTCCGTATCGTGGCGGATCTGCCCCAGTTTGATTGCACTCAATCCGACCTGCCGAATCTTCTATGTGGCCGTCGACTTGCCATGTCCGCAGACCGCATGTCAACAACTGCATCGCTTCCTGTCGGCCAGGTCGTTGCGTTAACGAGCACCCATTTCACAGAGCTGCTCGCGTTGGCGGAACTCACTGAAGATAACCTTCTGCAACCGCGAACCGTGTTTGTCAGAGTCCGGAGTTAGACCGTTTTACGGCTTTCAATGTTGCTCGCCACTCCGTGGCGAGACCTGTATTGCACAACAAAATCTCGTCTCGGAGAGACGAGCGACAATGTGGCTCGTCTGTCTCAGACGAGATTTCCTTCCAAAACTCTACTAATCTCGTCTCGGAGAGACGCGGCACAACGGCAATTGACTATTTGGCCTCCACAGTTGATGTCACTGCCGCTGGGGTTTTTGGAAGCAGGTCGGAAGCCGATTTGTAGATGCCCCAGCAGGCGGTGATCAGCAGAGCCGCGCTGGAAATCATCAGTGCCGCATCCCAGGCCAATCCCGGACGCAGACGAACATCAGTTTCGCGAAACCGAAAGTAAAGCGCCGCGAAGCCCAGCATCGGCAGCATGATCGCCTGAGTCATCCCGGCAATTTTTATCAGATGAACGGGCTCCGGAAATGCAACAAAGGCCACGACGCACACCAGCGGCAGGAGAGTTGAAATGATTTTGACAACTCGCTGCCGGTTTTTGCTTTCATGATCCCGTGAACACAATCCGATGACGCTCGCAAAGTCGGCCATCATGCGTGCATTGCCTGCGTTCGCCACAAGGAAAGTGGAGTAAAGGACCGCGATAGCACCCGCCAGAAACAACCAACGAGCATACTCGCCGAAAATCGGAACATAACTTCGAGACAGCGTGCTGACCATTCGCATGCCTTCAGGGTCTCGCCCTTCTGAATGCAGAACACAGACCCCCATGATATAGAAGGCCGCCGTCGCAAGCGTGTAAATTACCATCGAAGCAAACGCGTCCCACTTCATCACGTAGAACCAGCCCTGAGCCCGTCGCAACCAGCTGTCGCTCGCATCTCGAGGCCCGGCAGAACGCGCATATCCTTTTTCGATGCACCAATACGGATAACTGATCAGCTCGGTCGCTCCCACGCCAATGATTCCGAACGTCGCAAAGGCAGTCAGAATGGCCGCGGTGCTGTCTCCATCAGGCAATCCAAAACTAAAGCCGCGAATAAAATCGGCTGTCGTCAGAGCATATTTCGTTTCCTGCAACGCGAAAACGTTTCCGACGGTGATGAAAGTGAAGCCAACCACGAGCGCCACAGAGAATGTCTCGACCAGTTTATAGCGTCCGACATAAAGCACGATCGCCGTCCCGATACCGATGATCGTCGCCCAGATCTTGTCGTCGCGAGTCGGTGGATTCACGAGGCTGTTGCCTTTGGCATCTACAAGAGGCTCCCCGGCAAGAGCGAGCTTGCGAATCTGAACACCCTTGTCGCCAAGCCCATCGATTTCTTCGCGAACTCGCATCATTACGCGAGCATGCTTTTCGTCGGCGGTTTCAGGCCGTGTTTCCGCGTTAGTCAGTGCGGCCAGCTCGGACTGCGTGCTCTTGCCGCCGCCGTTCTCCCATTTGGCCCACGCAGAAATCTCTTTCTCGGAAGGACACAAAATCGCGGCTCTGTAATCGCCGGTGATCGGACAGGTCAAAGACAGAGACTGACCCACGCCGCCTGCGATGCCGCCCAATTGTCCGGTGGATGTGGCGATCATCAACACCCAAAACGCAACGATCCAGTTCACACCAAATAGTTTCGGCCCCGGGACTCGATTGAGAGATGTCAGAGTGGTTTCGCCGTTGCTGATCGCGAACCGGCCAAGTTCCAGCTGAACGAAAACTTTCACGATGCAGCCGAGCAAGATCAGCCACAGCAGAGCGATCCCCGCCTGAGCGCCCGTTTTGGTGGTCATGATCAGTTCGCCGGAGCCCACGATGTTCGCGGCGATAATCAGTCCCGGCCCGATTTGCTTCAGGATGCTGCCGATGGTCGTTGGAGGATCGACAATCTCGTCAGCTCTGCGCAGGTCCGCAGGCGCCGAAGGGTGGGACTGGGTCATAATCGAAGGGGCCGGTCAGGAGAAAGAAAATGGCGGTTGGGGCGTACAGCATACAAATATTCACGCGGTGTTCCATTCACCTACTTCCCATGAACCGTTGCAATGTGCAAGGCTTGATTTCCAGATCCGCAACCCGGGCGGCTGAAGAAGTTGGTCAGGTTTGTGCCTTTGGAAGATGCCAGAGCGAGTCAGGATCGGCAACACCGTCGAGGACGCGAGCAACGAGTGACGTGCGGCGCAGTGCGTCGTCGAGTGGCTCGGCCCATGGGCCGGAGTTGGCGCGAGTCCATGCTTCCCGAGCGATCGTCACAGCCGGGTCGCCGTCATCAGCGAGCGGGTCTGCGGGCAGACGATCGTAATAGCGTCGAAAAATGGTCGTTGAACCAAAGAAGGAACGCAGACCGTAACGATCGGCGAATGCAGCCTGAAGTCGGAGACATGCGTGCTCGCGAACTTTCTTAGCGGGATTGAAGCTTTCCAGACCCCAGTCCGGCTTGAGCAGACTCTGCGGGCCTTCGCATAAAGCGTGGCAGGCTTCGTGCAGGATCATCTGAGCGAGACTGTCGTCCGGGTCGAGGGTTTCCGAGGTGCCGATCGTCAGCTCGCTCTTTCCATCCCACGAAGCGTTGACCTCGGCGCTGCGGACAATTTGCATACCCATCCGCGAAGCCGCATGCAGCCAGATGAGTTCCACGGGATCACGGTATGTCTGATTGATTTTTCGCACGGTCTTTTCTGTCGGACGATTTCTGCAATAACAAAACAGCCAGCTGGCGTCTCAAAGCTGATGTTCCCAGCCGGACACGGTAAGAGGATGAAGGTGGCCTTGCTCGTCGCAAAGTCGGATCGCGTTTCCCTCAACCACTGTACCGATTTCATAAAACATCAGCCCCACCTGAAGGGCGTGTGAACGCAGGCTGACGGCATCCACCGCGGGGACGCTGAGCAACAGTTCAAAATCTTCGCCGTCGGCCAGGGCGCAATGCAGACGCTGCTCATCCGAAAGCGAGGCTGAAACGTCATCGTGAATCGGGATCTGATGGGCGTTCAAAATGGCGCCCGCATGACTTGCCGCCATCATCCGATGAAGATCCATCGACAGTCCATCAGAGATGTCCATCATGGCATTGACCTGAGCATGATCAACCAGCCACTGAGCGGCCTCAAAGGCGGGACTAAAAATCAGATGTCGGCCCGAACGCAGACTGCCACCGAGCGGCCCGGTGACAAACAGCGAATCGCCGACCCGCGCACCAGATCGCAGAACCGGCCTATTTCGCATGGGCCGGCCGGTCAGGCAAACGTTAATCGCGAACGGACCGTGCCAGGTGTTTGTATCGCCGCCCGCGAGGCAAAAATCATACTCACGAGTCAATTCCTCAATGCCGGAATACAGATCATCCAGAAATCGGTCGTGCGCTGCCGACATGCCTTTAGGAACTGCGATGGAAACAAAGGCCGCGGTGGGAAGACATGCCATTGCAGCGAGGTCACTCAGATTCACTGCGATTGCTTTCCGCCCCGCCAGACGCACATCGATTTCGCGCAGTTCAAAATGCACTCCATCCAGCAGCATGTCGGTCACGATCACAGTTCGCTCATCGGTCGAGCAACGAAGAACGGCACCGTCGTCGCCAATTCCGACTTCCACCGGCTGCCGCACGGGAAATCGGCGAGCCAGTCGCCGCACAAATTCATTCTCGCTGGTCAAGAAGGCGTACCTTTCGGGGGGAATTCTTTTTGAGTCCGCAACAGTCTCTATGCTAACGGGAAGAGATCAACAGGCACAGCCAGTCGTCCGTCCCAGGGCGAGTGTTAAATTTTGTCACAACATGGGCCGCGAGGCGCTAGCCGCGGGTGTTTTCGTTGTGTTTTAAAGATACACACCCGCAGCTAGCGCTTTGCGGCTCACTGAATCAACAACCCGCAAGCCACGGGAGAAAAACATGTCCTGTGAGAAACTGCCAAAGTCACTCGCAATCAGTTCCGCTGGCCGCACGAACGACTAATATCCGGCCGCAAAGGCACATGGCGTTTGAGACCAATGATCCGGATTGATCATTCCACGTAAAGCGGCCGGCAGCCCAATGGCACTCACCTTGAAAGGACGTCTTGGTAGCGGAAGCCGCCAGGGCTTTCGGAAGGCTGGCTTATCAGGCAGAAAACCGAAACGCTTGGCGCGTTCCGCTACGAATCGAGTGGCATTGGCCGGCGCCCATCAACAGGTTGCGCAGAACGATGAAAATTCTGATCAGTGAACATCAAATTCGAGAACGCGTTCAGGAACTGGGCTCGCGGCTTTCGGAAGAATACCGTGGCCGGCCGCTGACCATTCTCGGCGTGCTCACCGGCAGTGTTGTCTTGTTGGCCGATCTGATTCGCGCTACAAGTATTCCGCTGCGGGTGGCCCTGATTTCCGCATCCAGTTACGGCGGCACTCGAACGTCCCCTGGGCAGCTGTCGGTCAACAGCTTGCTTGTTCCGGACTTAAAGGGCCGTCACGTGGTGATTCTGGACGACATCTTCGACACCGGACACACGATGGTGGGGCTGATGGAGGCGGTTCAGGGTTTTAGTCCGGCAAGCATTCGGACAGCCGTGTTGCTATGGAAGACAGAACGCTCGCGAGTGGAGCTCGTTCCTGACTATTACGGTTTCAAAATTCCGGACGAATTCGTTGTCGGCTACGGACTGGATTACAACGATGAGTTTCGGCATCTGCCGTACGTTGCCATTCCGGATGACGACGATCTGAAGTCAGCTGAAGCCCAGATTTAAGCGGCA
>Ga0105054_10002022_pt1 | contig 32780 bp, 29 predicted proteins | sample BON02_FD_78091 | JGI IMG/M metagenome (GOLD analysis project Ga0105054, IMG submission 78091) | Freshwater microbial communities from Lake Bonney liftoff mats and glacier meltwater in Antarctica - BON-02 (megahit assembly) | ecosystem: Environmental > Aquatic > Freshwater > Ice > Glacier...
ACATTTTTGATCCTCACAAACGATGTCTTTGACGTCAAACGGCAGAAGGTCGGACGCATATTGCGTGGCAGACAGGTCGGTTTGATCAAAAGCGGTTTCAATTTGTAAATCTGAAATAGCAGACTGGAACACTTGTCCTATATATTCTCGCCGCACATGCATGGAAACTTTGCCCTGGCCACTCTCATGGCTGGGAAAGTCGGCTGTCTTGTGGTTGAATGCGGCGAGATAGTGGGCAAAAACATCTAGCGGCAGATCGCTATTTACAACTGTTACAGGATTGTCTGTATCCAGAGTGCGAATAGATTTGGAGTGCAATATGCAGCCACTCTCTTTTTCTACCACCAGCACGCGCCAATGTGTCGCTGATTCAATCGCATCTTCGCGGGCTGACCAGGTGCGCCAGCGTTGAGACGGGCCGACAGCCAGTTCTTTTACTGCCACGGGCTGACCATCTGCAAACCAGTAATGGATGATGGTCATTGGGCGGGAGGCACCGGATATTTCCGAGTAGAAAAAGTGCATGTTCTCTACACTATCCAGGTTGCCGGTAATATCGACGGGCTCCCTGGCTTCAATTTCGCGACTGAATACCGCTCTGGATACCCTGATGTCAGCCGGGCATACAGCCAGATCCGGCACAAAGCTCAAATCCAGCAAAATGGATGTCATCGTTTCTTCGATCAGCACAGCACTTCCTGTTACGAAAAACTCCCCATTTAACGCCGCTGATTGAACAGAAGTAGCGTTGTCAAAACTGACCAGACGAGCGCCGACTTCTACTTCACCCAGCGGAACGGGCTGAAGGTTGATGAGATTGAATGGGTCCTCCCGAAGGCTTCGAATGAGCTGTGCATTGAGACGCATGAGCAATTGTTGATCCAGTTGTGGCACTGATTCAGCATAGATTTCTTGATCGAACGTGAAGTCGCTGGATGTCACTTTGAACTGTTCATAAGCAGGAAACCATTCAAGCCGGTCTCCGCTGACCTCCAGTTTCACTTCTCCGGTAGCGACCGCTTGCAGCACGTTTCCCGCATCATCACGAACTTTTAACTGTGTCGTTAATTGGATGAATTGCGGTTTGAATTTGACCTTTATATTCTGAAAATCGAATTCACTGGATTGACTTAAGTGTTGTTGGAGACTCGCTGTGATCTCTGCGGCCAGGAGGCCGTTGTCCAACTTGATCAATACATCTGAACTCTCCAGTCTAGCCAGTTGGAGATTGGCGAGCGCCGCGCGTTGATTGGGTGTGACAATATCATCTGTCACAGGGGTGTCTTGCCGTATCATGCTACAGCTGAGGAGGCATGAAATGGAGATGGCCAATATCAACCACCGATTTAGAGTTCTGCACATTTGCCAGATTCGTCCTTGATCAAAGCTCATGAGAATCATAGCGCATTCGGGATTTGCAAGGCCAAAACAATGTGCTGTTGTTTAAAACACCACCAATTATTCGCCTGAACGTCCCCACCCGCAGGCGGCTATAACCAGAATCCACTTGCACTTGATCTGGGTTCCGTAATTGGTGCGCCAGCCAAATTCAGGCGTGATTTTATCCCAGAATCTTTGTACGTCACCTTTTAAGCCAGGGTCGTAGGCAAACTCTATCAACCCGGGTGTGTATTGGAAAGGCAGGTCGACAATGGGTCTGTCCAGCATGGTTATCATGTTTGCCTGTTGGGGGAAGTGAAATGCCTTCTGCACTGGTTGCGGGTCTGCTTGATATGACGGCCCGAATATTTTATCGGCGGCTGATTCTTGACGAATAAACTGGCTGCTGAGTATGCCCGGGCTGAGCCTTTGAAGCCGCTGCTCGCTGGTTTTCTTTACCTGCTCATTGGGGATTAAGGCAGCGCTGTTCTCCGGCACGATTTCCGGGTTTGCGGGCAACTCATTCGCAGTTTGAGGCAGCGGCGCTTTTACGGGCGACTGAGCGGGCTCAGCTTTTTGCTCCATGGGGGCATCAGGAAACGTGGCTGGCGGTGCGACGGGTGGCGTTGCAGTCACCGGTTCTGGTGGAAACCGGGTTACCTGTATCTCGATGCTTGTCGATTGCGGGCGAGCTTGCTCTGCCTGATTAATGAACGGCATCAAAATGAAAAAAACGTGCAGCAGCAAAGCAAACGCCAAGGCCAGCCAGATGGCGGTATACGATCGTCTCCGATCAGCCCTGATGGCGGGTAGTGGCAAGCTATGTGCTACGTTCATCGGCGCATCATACCTAATTCGCGTTAAAGCAAAGTTAACCTGTTTAAGAGGCGTCCCAGTCCAGCTTTCTTTCCAGCCACAAGGCGCTTGCACTGGTGATAAACAGCAACCATAGCCAGAAAATATTTAGTGGTTCAGTGGCCCGTTTTTCCAGCGCTGATTGAGCTGCAGTCCATTTGCTTTGTGCCAGGCGCTCATTGCTTGCATTGCGTCTTTCGAATCGTTTCTGGCCTGGCCATTGGTCATTGCGCCAGACGTAAATAGACTGATTATCCAGGATTTCAGAACTGCCATTTGAAAGCAGTTGAATTTGCTGCCATCCAGCAGATACCGGCCAGTACCAGCCGCACTTTCGCGCAGACCCAAGGCTGTCGGCGGTCAGCGGCAGGTCGAATTCATTGCCTGCTGGTTGGTCAGGCTTGCCGCTTGATGTAATGCGTACCGAAACATCTTCCTGGCTGGCAAACGCACAAACACGGGCACGTTGGTTCTCGCTATAGAACTCATTATCTGCAGGCGCTATCAAAATGGCGTTTGACTGCGCTCTGCTAAGTGCTGCGCTCAAAACTGACCAGTAGTTGCTCCAGCTTGTGCGGTGACCTGCAGTGACCCACCGGTAACTTTGACTGATAAGCCCAATTGCAACTTTGCCCAATCCTACAGGCCGGCTGGCAACCAGCGCCCGAGCGTTCTGATCTGACACAATAATATCCAATGGTGCCTGATCTGTGTTGGCTGTAAGCCTTATAGGGAACAACGGTAAGGGCAGTTCATTTTGGAAACCTGGCACGCTCACCAGTTGTGGAATAACTTCATCATCACTGTCGGTATCCGCACTGATTGAAAAGCCCCGCAATAAATTGTCGGCAAGCTTGCTAAAGTCTTTTAACAGACTTTCATCCGCTAACACCAGCACGCCCAGGCCTGCTTGCACTGCCTCATAAACCCATTGACGCTGCGTTGCAGGTAAATCAGTCAAAGCGCGACCATCTATGATCAACCAGTCACTGGCAGCGAGCGAAGCGGGCGAAAATGTAGTCTCAGAAGCTTCGGCCTGATTGACCATCTGTGTAATGGATTTGCCTTTGCTGGTGCGTGTGTATATCTGAACTTCAGTGCCGGTGGTGGCAGCAAAGTCTTTAAGTTGCCGGGTTTCGAAAGAGGGCGCGGATTGCTTCACCATGATTTGCAATGGCGTGGCAATAGCCACCGAGACGGTCACAGGTTGATCCGACAGCAGTTTGTCTTTTTCCCAGGCTTGCAGGCGATAGAGAATATTCCCCTGGCTTTTAGGCCGAACCAATAAACTAAAGTGCTCGCCACTTCGGATTCGTTTCTGATTGATTTCCTGCCCTGCAGGATCAAGCAATCGCAGTTCTAAAATGGCATCGGATTCAGCGCCGTTGAAGCTTCCCTGAATAGACATTGTCTGACCCATCATTAGTGTGTGAGGCCAGCGCATATCAACAAAGTCGACCAAAGGCAGGGCTTTGAATTTTATTTGCACATCCTCTGGAATTTGCTGCCATTGCGCTTTACTGAGGCCATAGCCGATCAATTGAACGCTCGACAGAGCAGGTTCACGCAAGGTCAACTGGCCCATGTCCAATAGCCAGTTGGCGCCGGTCATGGCTTGCCTTGCAGACAAATCAGGCAGCGCATCAGGCGCGATATAGACATGGTCCCCGGCACTGGCAGCGACATCTTCCAGACCGATTCCTTCACTGACCAGAATGACATTCCGGCTGACCATGTGCTCGCGGCGCGGCTCGGTTAGCAACAACAACAACGATGCAAACGCAATAACATTGATCAGCATCACTAAAGTGGCTCGGGCGCGGCTACGTGAACACAGCCGCCGCCAGCATGCCAGCAAAGTCAGAGGTAGTGCCAATACCAGCACAATTGCCGCCGCCAGGAGCCACCACTCGCTGAAGTCAAACAGCCAACTGCCAAGCATTAAAGGGGTGTCTGTCATGGTCGCTGAGCGCCACTTTTCTGCATAGATTGCTGCGCGCCAGAACTTGAACGCAGTTCAAGTCGATAATCCCTGATCATCTCATCGTTGTTATCGTAAACCGGGCCTGGATGCTGGAGCAGCGCATCACCATCGTCCATTAAATTCCAAATACTTTGCTTCAGTTCCTGCATACAACCATCACAGTTGCTCAGTCGCCATTGCTTGGCGGTTCTCAGTTTTTCGATGCTGGCTGCTTGTTTGATAAGGGCAGGGCGCTGTTGCGAAAGAACCTTGTATTGATCGCTCATTTTTAACAGCACCTCATCTTGTTCTGTATCTATAGCGTGATCAGGGTTGAAGGAGCCAAGTAATTGCCAGACCTGCCTTAACAAACGTTGTTCCGCGCGTTGTGGAGGCAGGCTATCAGGGTTGGCATGCTGTTGAAGTGAGTAGCTTCTGATATCTTTGAGTTCACCCGTGAGCCGGTTTTCTTCACTCACCGGTGGTGGTTCAAATCCAAGTCTCTTCACGTAAATTCGATCTGCCTGACGTGCCAGTTTCAGGAATTTGTAGGCTTCATATTCAAACGGCAAGGCCAGTTCCGGCTCAGCCTGCAGCAGGTGCCTTTCTGCAGACCACATCTCGTTAACGGCCCGTTTCATCAATGCCACCGGCGATTGTTTGCTGACTTTGCCAATTTCCGGTGCGCCATGGTCGTGGCCGAACAGGTTGACGATATCGTTGATATTGGTGGCGTTGTTGATGGTGACACCTGACTCATCATGCGCGTGGCCACCCGCAGGATTGTCTGAGCCAAATTGTTGGCCCGATCCTTCGCCAAATTCGTCACCCAGGTATTGCCCGTATTTTTGTTTGAGGGCTGCCTGCGCCCGCCCGATTTGGTAAGAAGTGTTTTTGAACTCCTGTTGCTTGAGATAGGACTGATCCTCAATCAATTGCTCTGTGTCGATGATGATCTGCCGCTGGCTCTTGAAAAACTCGGGAATGAAGTCAATCGCCAGCCCATCTGCGGCGAGCCCGGCTACCTCATCCTCCAACCAGCGTATGATCAGCGTCGTTGAACGGGTGGTGTTGGGTTCAGGCTGCCGGTTATCGGTGGCAATGACGCTGAAATAAATCTCATCGCCAGGCTCCATATCCAGTGAGGCCATATCCCAGTGTCGGTGGTAAAGCCGGCCTTTTTCAGTGCTGCTGGAACCATCAAATGCAAGCGTCTGGTCGCGAAATTTAACCCCCTCACCTGAGCCCTTGGCCACTGAGGCAAGTATGTCTGCCGAGTTAATGCCAAAGTCGTCACTCACCAGAACGTCGCTTTCAAATACTGCCGGTCCGCTTTTGGGTATCTCCAGCGTCGTTACCGTGGGCTCCAGAATTTTTATATCAGGCGCCTGGTCCAGTTGCACCGTTAAAGCGTAGATATCACCCACATAGGTTGTCTGGCCGCCCTTGATTGCTGCAACCTTGTATAAATCGGTGCTGGTGGCCCTGGTACCGGCTTGCCATGCGCCGGTAACATATTGCATCGGTACTTGTCGGCCGCCAGAGAATTCAATGGCGTAAGTATCCGCATCGCCACTGATGGTCAATTCCCATTCAATCTGACTGCCTTCAAATACCTCCAGGTCCATCAAATTGGATTCAGTCGCCAACAGACCGGTGTAGTCGGGTGGCATAATAGCAATCGTAACGCTTTCAAGCCTGGCTTTACTTGATGATTGCAGTGATTGACTATGAACTGCCGGTTCACGCGAGGCGGCTATTTGAGCAGATAAATAACGTATCTTTGGCGCGAACAGCGCGAGCAATCCGGCAACCAACATCAGAACAATGACGTTGCGATACTGGACAGGTGGTTGCCATGCTTCCACTTTAGCGATATTGCCTGCATAGTTTGCTGTACAACGCTGCTTTTGAAGTCGTTGCAGGATGCCCAGCTCATTGTCATCGCGTAGTAGCAACTGGGCACTTTCTTCAAAGTCAGGGAAACGCCGGTTAAGATGTAAAACAAAATTCTCAGGGGTAAGCGCCCGCCATTTGTTGCTGAACAAAAGTGCAGCAAACGTCAGAACTATCAGGCTGGCAAGTACAGCGGAAAAGTACGCAACGGCGTGGGTGTGTTCAGGTAAGCCCAATAAACGAAAAAGCGCGAACAGTGCGGTAGCAAAGCCAATGCAATACAAACTGCGTTGCCAAAGCAATCTTGTTCGCCAGCTTTGTAAGCGGTTCAGGATATCAGCGCGAATATCAGTGCGAATATCATTGCGAATATCAGAACTGGGCACGACGTTTCCTTTCGCTCAGCCAGCGCTCGGGCAACCACAGCAGCACCATTAGTGCGGCCAGCAGGCTTTGCAGCGAGCGGCGTGGTAAAGGAGTGTCACTGGCATTGGCCATGATCTCAAGCTGGGAGGGCAGCACGCCCGCGCCCGCAAAGGCGTTCTCACGCTGCTCATCACTGATCAACAACTGTAACAGCAGCTCAGGGAATTCCGGCTGCTGGGCGATGGAGCTCCAGGCAGGAATGAATCGGCTATTGAAGTGTATCTCCCTGGTCGCACCACTTTGTGTTTGCTGGAGAAGTGGTTCATTGTCCGGCAAAGACAACAGTGTGCGCTGGTCATCTGCCGAGTCGCCTGTACGACTCACTCTGAACTCACTGAAGGGATAAAATGGCAATCGCAGCTGAGCGGGAGCGATGCGCCTGGCGGCACCATATGCATCAGTCAATACGACCTTTGGTGCAGCAGTGGCATCTGCTAAAGGGGCGGGCGCTAAGCTGTCTGACAGCAGGATAAGCCAGTCGACATCCCTGTAATCTGCTGCCAGGTCTTGAGTTTCAATCAGGTTCCAGCTGAGCCCGCTGAGTCGGTGTGCTTTTAAACTATCCAGTGCTGCGCCCAGCACCTGCGCGTCTGCGCTGTGCTGGGAGTCATACGCGACAACCGCCGTTACAGGCATTGGGTTACTGGCATTGCTGGTAGCGTAGTGACTGAGATGCCATGAGACTTCGCGAGGCAGCGCTGGTCGGGAAGGCCCAAACTGGGCCAGATTGTCGAGCGCGTAAACCTCGACATTACCCTGATGTTGTTCAAGGCTCAGGCGTTCTGCAAGCAACGGCCAAATGTTGCTGATCTTTAGTGGCTGCAGATCATCTTTGCGGATACCCCCGACCAGTTGCTCATCAAGCGCAGGGAAATCGTTGCGTAACAACAATATTCTTGACCTCTTTTTATCTGAGTACTGCTGCAGAAGCTCTGCAACCGCCTGCGGTGGGGCAGCTGCCAGCCAGGCAGGACTAACGTAGACGGTGGCTTTATTGCTGCTGCTTAAGCCTGGCAGAGCCAGACCGGCCAGAATGAGTGCCGCCAGTGCAAACAAACTTACACGCAGCAGTAACAGCAGCCAGTCTGCAAGCTTCAACTCGGTGACTTTTAGTTTGCGGGCATTTCTGACCAGCTCTATGTGGCCGATCTTAACCAGGCGCCCACGACTGCGGTTAAACAGGTGAATCAGGACCGGGATGGCCAGGACAGCCAAAGCCCACAAAGCGGCAGGCTGCAAGAAAGACAACGCGGACAACGATAATCCTGAGAACGGCATATCAGTTGCGAACTTTCTGACGACTGCTAAGGAAGTCATGCAGCGCCTGATCCATCGGCTGATTGATGTTAATGCTGCGCAACATGACTTGTTGCTGATGCATGAATTTCAAGAGTTTCTTCTGGTGTTTTTTCAGTGCTTTGCGCCAGCTGTCACGGGCAGAAGAAGCTGATACAAGCACTTGTTCCCCGGTTTCCAAATCCTCGAATCGTATGGCACCCTTGAACGGAAAAGACAGTTCGTCTTGACATTGAAGCTGCATCGCCACGACTTCGTTGTGGCCGGCAGATACTTGATTCACAAACTCATCCAATTCATTAGAAAGTTGGTAAAAGTCACTGATAATAAATACTAAACTATTTTTTTGTAGTCGACTAATCGCAGATTTCACTATCGCTGCATCTGGAAACACCTCACCACTTTCAAGACCCGTCAGCATTTTTAACAAGCGGTGCCAATGGCGCTCGCCATTGCCGGGAGGCAGGAGAATCTGGTGGTCGCCAGCCAGCGCCAGCAGACCGAAATTATCGCCTTGCTTTTGCGCGATATATGACAGGGTTGCCACCAGGTGTCGGGCGTACTCAAACTTACTCCAGGCGTCAGGTTCAGCATCAGTTGCCTGTTGCATTGAAGCACTGGCGTCGATCACAAACCACATCGTGATTTCGCTTTCGCGCTCTGCTTCACGCACAAAATATCGATCCGAGCGGGCAAACAGCTTCCAGTCAATGCGGCTCGGCGGGTCGCCCGGCTCATACTGGCGATACTGGCTGAACTCGACACCGACACCGCGTTGGTGGCTCTGCTGCAAGCCATGCAGAAAACCGTCAGCAACAGTTTTCGCGATCAGTGGCATGTCCTTTACCCGGGCAAGGGTGCGGGGATCGATAAAACGTTCCATTTACTAGTCCAGCGGGCTTTTCGGCGGGCTGATTTCCGCAAACAGACTCGCAATGATATCTTCGGTGTTAACTCCGCTGGCCTCGGCCTGGAAGTTAATCAATATACGGTGGCGCAGTGCCGCATTGGAGATGGCTTTTATATCGTTAATGGTGACTGCAAAGTGACCTTCCAGCATCGCATGTGCTTTGGCACACATGACCAGCGATTGCCCGGCACGCGGTCCTGCACCCCAGCGCACGAACTCGCGAACTTTGTCATTGCTGCTGTCTGCCGGGCGGCTGGCACGCACAATACGTGCGATGTAGCTCAGCAGAGCCGGTGAGATTTCAACTTCACGCACCAGTTTTTGCAACTCAAGCATGTCTTGTGCATTGAGAATGGTCTTCAGTTCTGCATTCTGATTGCCGGTGGTGCGCTCCAGGATCTCTACTTCTTCGCGTTCTGTCGGGTAATCAACCCGTATGAACATTAAAAAGCGGTCCAGCTGGGCTTCAGGGAGTGGGTAGGTACCAGCCTGCTCAACCGGGTTTTGCGTGGCCAGTACAAAAAATGGTTGAGGCAGCGTATACACCTCGCCTGCATAGCTGACACGCTTTTCCTGCATCGCCTCCAACAATGCAGCCTGAGTTTTGGGTGGTGTGCGGTTGATCTCATCTGCCAGCAGAATGTTGGTAAACAATGGCCCTTTCTGGAATTTAAAGAACCGCTTGCCGCTGACATGGTCTTCTTCCAGAATTTCCGTGCCGATGATATCGCTGGGCATCAGATCAGGTGTGAATTGCACGCGTCGGAAATTCAACTCCAGACACTCCGCCAATGTACTGACCATGAGGGTTTTAGCCAGGCCCGGGACGCCTTCCAGCAAACAGTGGCCACCGGCCAATACGCTGATCAGCAATTCCTTGACGATATTCTTCTGGCCGACTATGACTTTGCCAATTTCGGCCGCTACCAGAGGTAATTTATCCAGCCTTTCTTGTATTTCTTGTGTTTGCATGGCGTGCTCCAATAATTATTATCAGGCGGTCATCGAATAAATCACGATATTAACCGCAAAGCGGGTGGTGTCGATCCGCATAAATCGTTTGTTACGGAAATCGAAATCCCACTCACAACCAAGATCTTTGTTGGAATAAAGCACCGCGATCCGACCGTTGACTACAATGGCTTGCAGATATTTATGCACCAGGTCATCACCCCAGCCATTCAATTCCTGCGTGGTGTTGGGCGGTCCATCAAACTCGAAGAAAGATGAGTAAATAGGGTGGTCATTCGGAATTCTTTGCAACGCCTCCGGGCCAAACAGGTCGGACATCTGTTGCTCAAAGCTGCGTGCGAACATGCCATCGATATCATGGTTGCAGTCATCCACAAACACGAATCCGCCATTGTTCACATAGGTGCTGAAATTTTCACGCTCGGCGTGAGTAAATTGAACCAGGCGACGGCCTGCCATGTAGCAAAACGGGGCGCTCAACATCGCAGGGTCGGCCAATGCCACAACTTGCTCGGTTGTATCCGCCCGCAAGGTTGTATATTCAATCAGGGAGTTGAGCATATTGGCCGGCATGCGCTCGTCTACATCCCAGTCGCCTGATTCGTAACTTAAACGGGTGAATACAAAATCATAGCCCGCCGATTGCGCCAATACAGCAGCAGGTGCAAGCAGGGCGCTCAGACTGGTCAGGGTACAGTGACTTAAAAATTTACGTCGCTTCATTTCGTTTGAGTCAAGTGCAGGACAAGGCTTGCCCGGCACCATATACACAATTAAGTTGCGGGGAATGAAGTGGCGGGCTGATAAAGCCCGCCACTTGTTTCGGTTTATACCGCGTCTGACAGACTCGAGAAAGTGAAGTCACGAATCTTCATAGGAGGAATCATGCTGCCATCGATGCGTACCGGCTTACCGAGCTCTTCAATGTTATTCAGCATCACGATCGGGCTTTCGTTAAAACGGAAGTTTTTGATCGGATATTTGATTTCGCCGTCTTCGATATAGAACGTGCCGTCACGGGTCAGCCCTGTGTACATCAGCGACTGTGGATCCAGTTGACGGATATACCACAAGCGGGTCACCAGTACGCCACGGCGGGTGCCTTTGATCATGTCCTCGAGTGACTTATCACCACCAGCCATGATCATCTGGCCCTGGCCGCCAAAGATGCCGCCGCCCGCATATGAAGTAGGGTTGTATTTCACACCATTTTTTTCTGCCCAGTAACGGGTGTTTGGCATGGCCTTAATAACGCCTTTGTCTATCCAGACGGTCTTCTCTACAGGAGCGCCATCGCCCGCAAAAGGGGCAGTAGGACATTCAGGGTGCCTGGGATCGCTATAAATGGTCACACGTTCATCAAACATCTTGTCACCGAGACGATTGGTCGGAGCGCCAGCTTCGATTTCCTCACCTTCAGGTGGCTTTTTGCTCAAAAAACTGCGTCCTTCGTCGGCTGAGCGTTGGTCCATGCTGCCAGCCATGTTGGCCAGCAATTGTACAGACGCCGCCGGTTCCATGATCACCGTGTATTTTCCAGGTTCCATTTCTTTGGCGTCGCGAGAGGCCATTGCCTTCTGGATCGCAATGTCTGAGGCTTTGCGGGTGTCCATCTTGCTGGAATCGCTGTAATCACGCGTCACCCAGCCAGAACCGGTACCATCTTCGGTACGGATGGTGGCGGTAAAGTTGACTGCACTGGACAAGTAATAGGCGAACATGCCCTTATTGTTCATGATAGCGTTGAAACCTTCCCTGTCATCCAGAAAGCCGGATGCAATCAGCTTGTTCTTTTTCGATGGCGCGATACTGGCTTCAGCTGCTTCTGCACGCTGTTGTGGTGTGACGGATGCAGTTGATTTGAACCAGCCTTTAACATCATCATATTCAGCAGGACCCAGATTGGGCATGAACTCGGGATTTTCCGGCGCCAGTTTGGCCAGTTCTTCCGAGCGTTTGACAGCACGCTTAAGAGCGTCATCAGTAAACTCGTTTAAAGTTGTCACGCCGGTCTGTTTTCCAAAGCTCGACTCAATTGCCAGCGTCACATCGCTTACTTCACCAGCAGTTGAAACCGTATTGCGGGCATAACGTATATTGCCAGCGTTGTATCCATCCAGATTTACTTCACAGCCATCAGCGGTTGAGTATGAAAGGACTTTCGTCAACAGCGCCTTGGCTTTCTCTTCTGTAAAAATTGCCATGTTTAACCTCTTGAATTCTCTGTTCTGAAATTATCTATTCTGATTGGTAATTAACCGACGCTACCGGCGGTATTGATTACGTTGACATTGTTGAAGCGCGTAGTCGGGCAACCGTGTGAAACGGCGCTAACCTGCGGAGGTTGGCCCTTGCCATCGAAGAATGATCCACCAACGCGGTAATCGGACTTGCCGGCCAGTTGGGTACAACTGTTCCAGAATTCCTGCGTGTTGGACTGATATGCCACATCTTCAATCTGCTCGGTAATTTTGCCATCCTTGATTTCATAGAACAGCTGACCACCAAACTGGAAGTTGTAGCGCTGTTGGTCAATCGAAAATGAACCGCGACCGACAATGTAGATGCCGTTTTCAACATCTTTAATGATGTCGTTTGCAGAAATGTCTTCTTTGTTAGGCCGCAATGACACATTTGGCATACGCTGAAACTGCACGTCAGCCCAGCTTTGCGAGTAACAACAGCCGTGAGATTCTGTCTGATCAATCATGTGTACCTGATCGCGAATGGCTTGATAGTTGACCAGAATGCCATCTTTAACGAGATCCCATTCCTTGGTTTTGACGCCTTCATCATCATAATCGACGGTGGCCAATGCGTGTTCCTGGGTTTTGTCGGCATACAGATTAACGATGTCAGAACCGTAGTTAAATGTGCCGCTTTTCCACTTGTCGAGTGTAGCGAAACTGGTGCCGGCATAGTTGGCTTCATAGCCAAGTACGCGATCGAGCTCCAGCGGATGACCAACTGATTCGTGAATGGTCAGCATCAGGTGATGCGGATCCAATACGAGATCGTACTTGCCCGGTTCAACTGAGCGGGCTTTGAGCTTGGCTTGCAATTGTTTACCAGCGTCTCTGGCATCTTTAACCATGTCATAAGACCAGCCATAGCCAACATTGGCGCCGTCCACTTCGACCTGATCTTTCGGATTGCCATCAAGGTACTCAAAACCCATACCTACCGGATTTCCCAGTCCCTGGCGTTGTTTGAAGCCGGCAGGGCCGATACCTGTAGCAAAAAACGGTGACCACAAACGATGAACGTCCTGATCAATATAGGAACCATCGGTTGAAGCAAAATATTTCTGTTCATTTACGAGGAACAGAACTGAGGTGATGTAATTGGCACCATTGTCCAGCGCGGCATTGTTGACTTCCATCAACATGTCGACCTTCTCTTTGATCGGAATTTCAAATGCATTTTTTACGATCGGGGTTTGCCAGGAAACTTCGCCCACGCCAGTGACGGGTGCCAGCTGCACCGGATCAGTCTGGAATTTGGAGTTCGCTTTGGCTACTGCAACCGCCTTTTCGGCAGTTTTTGCAATGCTGTCGGGCGACATGTCGGACGTCGCTGCAAAACCCCAGGTTCCGTTCGCAATTACTCGAATTCCAATGCCAACAGATTCCGTGTTGACAATATTGCTGACACGTTTTTCTTCAGCAGTAATGAACTGATTCAGGTAGCGGCCAATGCGAGCGTCTGCGTAACTTGCGCCTTTTGCTTTGGCGGCATTCAGAGCGATATCTGACATGCGCTTTTTAAAAGCAACATCCATTGGATTGGCGGTGAGTTCCGCCGCTGAAATGAAAGTGCCGGGAATAGGGAGCATCAGTCCGCCCATTCCAACACCAGTGAGTCTAATAAATTTCCGTCTGTCCATTCATCCTGCCTCTGGTTATTAAAATCGAGTACGTTTATTGATAGCGTGCGTCAGTTTAAAGGATTTCTCGTCTCTGGGGATAATCACAACCCTTAATTGGCTCGTTTTATCTTGTTGAACATCGCATGATTGTAGAAACCAACCAACATTAATGAACCTTGGGTTGTATTGACAGTGGGAAAAGTCATGCAAAATACTGTTTATAGATGACATAAACGTAGACAACTTTACATAAAATATGCAGTAACTGATCAATGTGTACGCTGATCCAGTGCTCACATTTGGCGTAATCAATAATGAAATGCAGAACCGTTTCGCAGACGCCCAGAATCCAGCTGCCGCTAATGAGGAAAACCAGACCGCCGTGAACCAATGCGTGTGAACTCAGCCAGTAGTACCAGCCAGGAAATCCAGCGCCGGCGGTTTTATAGATTTCTGCACGGCGACTTTTTGCGTTTGCCATGATATCGCTTTGAAAAACATAGTCTCCCAGTGAGTGCCCCACCAGAAATTCAAAAAACAGCGCCATCATTGTGTTGCCCCCTAAGCGATTTGATTTTTATAATCCGCTCAATAGTAGAGCGAATGCGCAGTTAAATTGAAATGATATTCGTAAACGTGTCCGCCAAGACACAAGCAGTGAGTTAAAATGTTGTTGGTAAATTTTCAAAGTTCGGGAACCTGTTATGAAAAGACTGATTTTTGATGAAGAACATGACATGTTCCGGGACTCGGTCCGGCGTTTCATGCAAACAGAAATTGAGCCGCATATCGAAGAATGGCGCGAACAGGGTATTTGTGATCCAGAGGCATTTAGAAAGGCCGGTGAGCAAGGCCTGCTGTGTATGTGGGTTGACGAAGCTTATGGTGGCGCTGGCATAAATGACTTCCGTTTCGAGCAGATTGTTATAGAAGAAACTATTCGGCACGGTGATATAGGTTTATTTCTTTCGCTTCATAGCCGTCTGGTCGGGCCATACATAGACGATCTGGGTTCTGAGGCCTTGAAAAAACGGCTGCTGCCGAAATGCGTTTCCGGCGAGACCATCCTCGGTATTGCGATGACCGAGCCCAATGCAGGCAGCGATCTGGCGGGTATGAAAAGCAGAGCGGTTCAGGATGGTGATGACTGGATTTTGAGTGGCTCAAAAACCTACATTTCAAATGGCATCAATGGCGGCGCGTTTATCGTGGCTGCCAGCACGGTGCCAGACAATCCGCATGGCATGGGTTTATTTGTAGTTGAGGAAGGCATGCAGGGGTTCAGTCGCGGGCGCAACCTTAAAAAGATGGGCCTTAAAACGCAGGATACTGCTGAACTGTTTTTCGAGAACGTGCGCGTGCCTGCCGAGAACATATTGGGTGACCCGACCAGAGGGTTCTACAGTTTGATGACGCACCTGGCGCAAGAGCGTTTAATCAGTGCTGTGCAAGAAGTTGCGCACGCGCAAGTCGCCTTTGACCTGACCATGGACTATATCCTGGAGCGAAAAGCCTTCGGAAAGCCCATCGGAGCGTTCCAGAACAGCCGGTTTAAAATGGCCGAAATGCGCGCATCCCTGGATATTATGCAAACCTTTATTGATCAGTGCGTTTTGCTGCACAACCAGGCTGAGCTGGGCTCTGAACTGGCAGCAGAAGCCAAGCTGGCTGCCTCCGAACTCGAATCTGTGGTGATGGATAATTGTGTGCAACTGCATGGCGGTGCCGGCTACATGAGTGAATACCGGATATCGCACATGTTTACGGATGCCCGGGTGTCGCGTATTTACGCGGGCAGTTCGGAAATCATGAAAGAAATCATTGCCCGCAGCATCGGTTTGGATGAACGCAAGTTGACCGGCAAGAAGTGAGGCCCGACTTGTGAGGCTCAGCTTGTGAGTTTGGGCGCATGAGATCTATGCCGGGGCAGGTGTGGCGGTTGATGCTTGCCTACGCTCTGATGATGTCAGGCTCCTCACTAATGGTCTTGATCGCCGGCATCATCGGCATTTATTTTGCGCCATCGCCGGGTTTGGCGACATTGCCGGTTGCTCTGACGATTGTTGGTCTGGCTTTTTCAACCCTGCCCACCGGCTGGTTATTGAACCGCTTTGGCCGTCGTAACGTGTTTATCAGCTACGGGTTTATTGCCGTAGGCGCGGCTTTATTGGCGGCCTGGAGTTTAAGTGCCGGTAGCTTTGTGGTTTTTTGTGTGGCGGCCATGTTAATCGGTTGGTCGGCAGCCGCTGGCCACCAATACAGATTCGCTGCGATGGAAAGCGTGCCGGCGGAATTGGCAACCAAAGCGACATCACTGCTTTTGTTGGGCGGAATTCTGGCTGCATTCGTGGGCCCCGAAATTGCCGTGCGCGGCCAACACCTTTTTGAAACTGACTTCGCTGGCTCTTATGTGCTTCTGGCGGTTGTGTATCTACTGGGTGTTTTGCTGATCTTCTTCTATCACGATGAAGGCCGGCAAACTGGCGAGCGTGAATTGAGTGGACGGCCGTTGGTGGAGATCATCCGTTCGCCCTCGATAATTCTGGCCATCAGCGCCTCCGTTCTTGGATATGGCGTGATGAGCTTTGTGATGACCGCAAGCCCGGTGAGCATGCATGAGCACAGTGGTCACAGCATGCAGGCGACCAAGTGGGTGCTTCAGTCGCATATCGTTGCCATGTACCTGCCTTCACTGGCTTACCCCTGGTTGTACAGTCGCCTGGGCTACAGGGGCATGATGTGGGCCGGGGTGAGTAGTTTGTTAATCTGCCTGCTTATTGCTTTAGCCAATACTGATTTCACGCACTATTGGTCAACCATGGTGTTGTTGGGCATCGGTTGGAATTTCCTGTTTCTCAGCGGTACCAATCTGCTGCGCAACGGCTACCGTGAAGAAGAGCGGTTTAAAGTTCAGTCTTTCAACGATTTCGTGGTTTTTTCCATTCAAGCGCTGGCCAGTCTGAGTTCAGGATGGTTCCTATATCAATGGGGTTGGCATGGAGTTATCTACGCCTGCGTACCGTTGGTGCTGGTTTTTGTGTTGCTCATTTGGAGGAATCGCGAGGCGCTGCAGCCTGCGCCGGCAACTTAGCCGGTTTCCGGGCACAGATGCGTTAAGATAACTTATGACAAGCGAATTCCTGGACATAGAAACTACCGGTAGGGAGATGTCGGTCAAGGTCAAAGGCCGATGGGTGTTCGGCAACGTTTTGCAGTTGGAAAATATCGTCGCGGAAGTCCTCCCTGATCCCGGCCAAAGCGTGGTGTTTGCCTGTGACGCTATCGAGGAGATAGATATTGCCGGGGCATGGGTGCTGTACGACCGAAACGAGCATTTCAATGAATTGGGTGTTGACTCGGAATTAACCGGTTTTAAAGATGCCCATATCAAATTTTTGCAACAGATTATCAATGCTGCCGCTATCCGTGATTACAAGCCACCCAGCACACAGAAACCACCAGGCGAATTTAGTCTGGCGATGGAGCGTATCGGGGAGGCCACTTCCGCCAGGATAGAGGATTTCGGCGAAATTACAGGTTCTATTGTAGACGGCTTTCGTCGGCCTTCCTTATATATCGTCGGCGAGACGATGAAGCAGATTTATTTCACCGGCGTACAGGCCATTCCGGTTGTCATGGTGATTACATTCCTGATCGGCGTGGTCACAGCGCATCAGGCAGTCGGTCAGCTGGAGCAGTTTGGTGCTACCGTGCTGGTGGTTGACCTGGTCAGCATATCGATTACCCGTGAACTGGGCGTGTTGCTGGCAGCCATTATGGTGGCTGGCCGCTCCGGCAGTGCGTTTGCCGCATCGCTGGGTGTGATGAAGCTGAACGAAGAAGTTGACGCCATGCGCGTGCTGGGTCTCAACCCCAATCAGATGCTGATTATTCCAAGAATACTGGGGCTGATGATTGCGTTGCCGATTTTAACGGTGTTTGCAGATGTTGCGGGGCTGGCCGGCGGCGCGCTGATTGCGGTGGGTACATTGGACATCGGTTGGCTACAGTTTATGGAGCGCGTCGCTTACAGCACGTCGGTGACCAATTTCTATGTGGGCTTGTCCAAAGCGCCGGTGTTTGCACTGATCATTGGCGCTATCGGAACTTTGCGCGGCATGCAGGTAAAATCATCGGCTGAGGAACTGGGTTTGAAAACAACCATGGCAGTAGTGCAGTCAATATTTATGATCATTGTCGCAGATGCTGCATTTGCAACCCTGTTCACGCGCATGGGAATCTGAGCAGTCAGTATGGAAAATATCATCACAGTCAATAATCTGGTCAATCGTTTCGGTGACCAGGTCGTGCATGATAATTTGAACCTTGAAGTGAGACGCGACGAGATAATGGGCGTTGTCGGCGGTTCCGGCTCAGGCAAATCGGTGTTGATGCGCAGCATTCTCGGACTGCAGCAGCCGACCAGCGGCACCATTACCGTGATGGGGCATGAGATCAAGTTTCATGAGCCGGGGCCAAGCCATTGTTGGGGCGTGTTATTTCAAGCTGGCGCGCTGCTATCGAACCTGACCGTTCAGCAGAATGTTGAATTGCCAATGGCACTTTATTCAGACATGCCGGTGGAAACCCGTCACGAACTGGCCAGTTTGAAATTATTGATGACCGGCTTGTCGTTGACCGTTGCAGACAAATACCCGTCTGAACTTTCAGGCGGTATGAAAAAACGGGTGTCACTGGCAAGAGCGCTGGCGCTGGAGCCAAAGATATTATTTCTGGACGAACCCACTGCTGGACTTGACCCGATCGCTGCGACAGAGTTTGACGAACTGATTACATATCTGCACGATAACCTTGATTTGACTATTATGATGATTACCCACGACGTGGACAGCCTGTTCGGTATTTGTGATCGTGTGGCGGTGCTGGTGGATAAAAACGTGGTTGTTGGAACGATGGAGGAAATTTTGAAATCAGAGCATCCCTGGATTAAGCGTTATTTCGGTGTTCCAAGATCGGTGCGCGCACGCCTGGCTGGCATAGGGGGCAACGATGAAGAATAAGAACTTTGCGGTTGGACTGTTTGTCAGCATCGCGCTGCTGGTTGTTTTTGTTGCAACGGTATGGCTAACCGGCAAACAAGGGTCTGAACCGACGGTTGACTATTCGATGTACTTTGAATCTGACGTCGGTGGTTTGATGTCGGGTGGTCCGGTGTTCTTTCTGGGTGTCAAAGTGGGTTCGGTTACCGGTATGACGATTATCCCCGGTAACCCGATGCGCATCCGGGTGGATGCCGACCTATTGAAGAAGACGCCTATCAACAAGGGCACCTATGCAACTCTGGCTTTGCAGGGAGTTACAGGTATTGCCGTGATCAAGCTCAAAGCTGACCCGGGTGAGCATACGCCGCTTGTAAAGATTAAAGGTGAAGAAAACCTGCTGATAGAGACCCGCGACAGCGGTTTCAATGCCCTGCTGCAAAAAGCACCTGGCATTATCGACAAATTGGATGAAGTGCTGGTGCGTGTCAATGAACTGCTGGATTCCGATAACCGCGACAATATCAGCAAAGTGCTGGCAGACTTTTCGACCATCACCGGCGCTTTGGCGGACCAGAAACAATCAATCGGGGAAATCCCTGAATCCCTGAACGCCGCGATTCAGGATTTGCGTGACTCTTTGGCGGTGCTGAAATCAATGGCTGTAGATATCAAACCACAACTCAACAGCAGCATGCATAACCTCACCAGGGCAACTGAGGATATGGCTGTCTTGAGCGCACGGATTCAAACCTGGGCGGATGAGAATGGTGACAAAGTGGATGTGATTATGGAAGACGGTCTGGCGCAGGTCCCTGCACTGGTTGTTGAAACACGAATGACCATCCGGGACTTTAAAAAGTTAATCTCCGAACTCAGAGATAACCCATCGCAACTCGTTTATAAACCTAATGAAGACTCAATCGATGTTGAAAAATAATGATTTTGAAGTTCCGCGTAGCATGCTAAGGCTTTGTGTGATTGTATTGATGGCGCTTGTGCTGAGCGGGTGTGGCGGTTTGACGAAAAGTGATTCAGCCGCCATCAGTACCTGGTGGTTGGAACCGCTGCCTGAAAGTGGTTCAGCTGTGAACAATAGCCCTGAAAGGAGTGACAATGCCATTGTCCTTGTCAGTGTTACGGTTGTTCCGGGCCTGGATACTGCCAATATTCTTAATCTTTCTCCAAATGCTGAATTGAACTACTACACGGGCGCTCGTTGGGCTGATGACTTGCCGGAGCTGCTCAATTCCCTGGTGGGTCGCACCCTCGAGGCACAGGGCGGTTATCAGGTGGTGAGCAGGCGCAACAGCCGTGATCTGGATCGCTGCATTTTGAGACTTGAGGTCAAAGCATTTTATGCCGAGCTCAGTCAGTCGGGAAAGACCGAAGATGTCCACATCTCGTTTTCGGGCGAATATAGTTGTGAGGGAGACCCAAGTCGCTTTTTCAAGGTCGATTCACGCACGCCCGTAAAAGTGGAAAAAATGGGTTCTATAGTTTCATCATTTCAAGCTGGATTGAATGCGGCGCTGGAACAACTGTTGGCAGAGATTCACTAGCAAGAGCCAGAGGAAGCCACATGAGCAGTAACGTTACCAACCTGAGTTTGCAAAACTCGGTCCTGAGCCAGTTTATGGCGGAGATCAGGGGACAGTTGGTGCAAGCTGACAGGCTCCGGTTTCGCCGCAATCTGGAGCGGGTAGGGGAGATCCTCGCCTATGAAATCAGCAAGACGCTGGCGTTTCAAAATCAAACAATTGCAACTCCATTGGCTGATGCGGAATGTCAGGTGCTGCAAGAGCATCCTGTGCTGGCCACCATTTTGCGGGCCGGGTTGCCATTGCATCAGGGGTTGCTGAATTATTTTGATCACGCTGAAAACACCTTTATTTCGGCATTCAGAGTGCATCATGAGGATGATGATGACTTTGAGGTGGAAGTAAAATATCTTGCCAGTCCGGATCTGGAAGGCAGGACGGTGATTTTGTGTGACCCGATGCTGGCGACAGGTACATCCATGGTGTTGGCATATCAGGCATTGTTGCAGCGCGGCACACCCGCAAAAATTCACGTAGCCAGCGTGATTGCCAGTGAACAGGGCGTACGTTTTGTTCAGGAAAACCTGCCTTCTGAAACCCACATCTGGTGTGGGGCAATAGATAAAGAACTAACTGCTCGCAGTTATATCGTTCCAGGCCTCGGAGATGCCGGCGATCTGGCCTACGGAAAAAAGTTGTAAACAAAAACCGCTGTAAACACTTAACTGAAGCGCCATCATCTTATTTCGGTGTTGAATGAAACGTCTCGGAGATCACATGAAGACAATGTCAGCCGCGTCAAAACCGGTGTTATTAACAGCCTTAAAATCAATTGCGCGAACTGGATCAACTCAGCGCAGATTGGCAGCGCTGACGTGCCTGTTTGCAGGAATTTTAGCCAGCCAAGCAGGCTTTGCCACCAATGGCTATTTCCCTCACGGCATGGGCACCAAAAACAAGGCGATGGCAGGTGCGGGCATGGCCAGACCGCAAGATGCGATCGACATTGTTAATAATCCGGCTGTGGCCGCTTTTCTCCACAGCAAGTTGAAGGGCGGCGGCGCTACTTTCGACCCGGATGCAGATGGACCACTGGGTATCGAGAACCTTCCCGGTATTTATGGTGACGGAGATGCTTCGTTGGACCTGGCTCGGGCCTATGTGGACCCGACCTACGCCAAAAAGTGGGGTGAAAACACTGCCTGGGGCGTTTCAGCAGTGCTGGCAGCCCAGAGTCTGGAGCTCAAAGGCACGGATGGTCTGGCACGCTACACGCAGTCATTACACCGCAGGCTTCACGCGCAAGCTTGAAAATGGCCATGAAATCGGTTTTTCCTTTATGTACTCTGAGGAAGAGTCTCTGCATTGGCTCAATCAGTTGGATTTCAGGCAAAGAGTGGTTCTGACGAATGATCAGTATGATTTTGAAATCAGCTACAGCTGGAATCTCTGATGCATAAAAGCCGCACGCGCCCGGTTCGCGAACATGAGCAATTGGACTGGAGCAAACTGGATGTCTGGCTGAAACAGCACATTGAGGGTTTGCAAGGCGATCCTGTTGTTAGCCAATATCCGGCAGGTAATTCCAACCTGACCTATTGTTTGCGGTACCCGGGGCAAGACCTGGTTGTCAGACGCCCCCCGTTTGGCAGCAAGGTCAAATCGGCACACAGCATGAGCCGTGAGTACCGCATCATGAAGGGCTTAAAACCGGTATTTCCTGCAGTGCCAGAGGTGCTGGCTTACAGCGATAACGAAGATATTATCGGTGCGGAATTCTATGTTATGCGGCGTGTAGCAGGGCAGGTGGCAGCGAGTGGTGTTATTCCGCCTGAATGGGATTTTGACGAAGATGATACGCGCCAGCTTTGCATTGCTTTCTGGTCGAAACTGATTGAATTGCACCAGGTTGACTATCAAGCAGCTGGTTTAGGTGATTTTGGACGACCCGAAGGCTATGTGCGCCGTCAGGTTGAAGGCTGGAATGCCCGCATGCAAGCGGCGGCAACTCCTGATGGCGAGACATTCGAAGACATTCAGGCATGGTTGATTGACAATATGCCCGCTTCGGAGCCTGCACCCTCCATTCTTCACGGCGATTATCGCCTGGATAATGTCATTCTGGACAAAGACAACCCATTTAAAGTAATTGCCTTGCTGGACTGGGAGATCTGCGCGCTGGGGAATCCGCTGATGGATCTCGGCAATGCATTGGCCTACTGGGTGGAGCCAGGCGATCCGGCGGTATTTCAGACCTTGTTGATGCAGCCTTCCACGGCGCCCGGCATGTTGACCCGCACTGAAATTCTGCAGCTTTACAGCGAAAAAACCGGCACGGATGTTTCCGGATTCAACTTCTATTATACATACGGTATATTCCGCAACATGGTGATATTACAGCAAATATACTATCGCTATTTCCATGGAAGCACACAAGATGAACGATTCAAAGCTTTCGGGCCAAGAGTTCAGGCAGTAGGTAAATACTGCCGTGAATTAATCAGCTGATCGTTCACGCCTCGCCCAGCGTCAAAATCACTTTACCCTTGGCAGTGCGGTTTTTAAGACTGTCGAACGCCTTTTTAAAGTCCGCCAATGGCCAGCTTTCAGTCACGCGTGGCTTCAGTGTTCCATTGGCGATCAGCGTGAACAACTCCTTCATGTTCTGCTCAGACTCCGCCGGGTGATTAATCAACCAGGTACCCCACCACACGCCAATGATGCTCGCTTCTTTCAACAAGGCAATATTGGCGGGGAAATCAGGGATCGTGCCGCTGGCAAAGCCCACCACCAGATAGCGGCCATGCCAGGCCAGCGAGCGTAACGCCTGCTGAGCCAGATCGCCTCCGACCGGGTCGTAGACCACATCAACGCCTTTGCCAGCCGTTAGCGCTTTACAGCGCTCTTTGAGGGGCTCTTCAGAGTAATTGATGACCTCATCAGCACCGGCTGCGCGGGCAAACTCGCATTTTTCTTTACTGCTGGTTGCCGCAATAACCTTCGCACCCATGGCTTTTGCGCATTCTACTGCAGTAATGCCAACACCACCTGCAGCCCCCAGCACCAGCACGGTCTCGCCGGGCTGAACCTGCGCGCTTTGTTTAAGCGCGTGGTAACTGGTGCCATAGGTGATGGCAAAGCCAGCCGCCTGCTCATAACTGAGGTTTCCCGGCATGGGGATAACCCTCTCAGCCGGCAGCACACAAAGCTCGGCAAAGGCGCCGCCTTGCGGCATGATAATGACCTTGTCCCCCGGTTGCAGGTGCTTGACTCCCTCACCGACTGAAACAACCTGACCCGCGGCCTCATTGCCAGGAATGAAGGGCGGCTCTACTTTGGTCTGGTACTGACCTTTGATCACCAGGATATCGGGAAAATTGATGCCGGCCGCATGAATGCGGACCAGTACTTCTCCTTTACCGACCTGTGGGTCGTCTGTCGTGTCGATGACCAGATCATCAGTAGAACCCAGTTGTTTGCATAAAAGTGCACGCATATCAGAATTTATCCTTATCCTTATCCTTATTAGAGGTCGAGGTCGATGCCCAGTGTGACTGCAGCTTGTTTGCCGAATTTCATGGACTGCTCGCCACCTGCTTGTAATTCCTGCTGTTTTTCGGCACTACAGATGGTCTGCCAGGCGTCTGCGATCGCTTCAGGTGTATTGTCAGCCGGGCTGAAATTGACACCTTCAGTTTCATAAATTCTGGCAACCGCAAAGCTGCCAGCACCGGCCGCCAGCGTTACCCGGCTGGGCGCATCCGGTCCGCACAAAAATACAATGCCCGGGCTAACGGCTTCGGGTGCAAACACCTCGAATAACTCTTTCGGGAATATGTCTTTGGTCATCCGCGTGCCGGCCGCTGGTGCCAGCGAGTTAACGCGGATGTTATATTTCATCCCTTCCAGGTGCAGGGTGTTCATCAAGCCGATAACCCCCATTTTGGCTGCACCATAATTGGCCTGGCCGAAATTGCCATACAGGCCGCTGCTGGAAGTGGTAAAAACGACCCGGCCATAATGCTGCTCACGCATGATTTCCCACACCGCCTTGGTGCAATTGAACGAGCCAATCAGATGTACATCAACCACCATACGAAACTCTTCCGGGGTCATTTTTGCGAAACTTTTGTCGCGCAGAATGCCCGCATTGTTGACCAGAATGTCGACGCGGCCCCACTTGTCCATGGTCTGCCCGACCATTTCTTCTACTCGTTGCAGGTCTGCTACATTGGCGCCATTGGCCATGGCTTCTCCACCGGCAGCAACGATTTCCGCTACCACAGATTCAGCGGCTTCTGAGGAATGACCAGCGCCGTCGCGTGAGCCACCCAAATCATTGACAACTACTTTTGCGCCCCGGGCGGCCAGTGCGAGCGCGTGGCAACGGCCAAGGCCCTGACCGGCGCCGGTAACGATGGCCACCTGGCCGTCTAATCTAATGGTCATGTTATTTCCTTGATCATATAAAGGGAAAGAATGTCGGCAATGAGGGCAGGGTGGGTGTCGTTTTCTATTTCAACCACTACTGCAGTGCGCACCAGGTACTGGCCGGCTCGCTTTTGACTGACTTCCTTAACGGTGGCCTTGGTCCGGATGCGTGAATCAACCTTAACCGGTTGCAGGAAACGCACCTTGTCCGAGCCATAATTGATCACCATCTGTGTGCCGGCAGGCTTCATCATGCTTTCAGAGATCAAATCCGATAGCAGTGAAAGCGTTAGAAAGCCATGCGCAATGGTGCCACCAAATGGCGTTGCAGCAGCGCGCTCGGCATCAACGTGAATAAATTGATGGTCATTGGTGGCATCTGCAAAATCATTAATGCGCTGCTGGTCTATAAGCAACCACTTTGAAGCGTCCAGTTGTTTGCCAGCACCGCTTTTAAATTCGTCCAATGAAATATTTGATTCAAACATGTTACATACCTTGTTCAATGCCGGCTGTCCGGGCGCAGGTCATGCCGCCATCCAGCGGTAAAATAACACCTGTAATGTATGCGCCACTGACACCACACAAGCATAGGATCGGTCCTGCAAAGTCCAGTGGACGGCCCATTCTGCCCAAAGGTACGCCAGCCACAACTGCTGCGGATTTTTTTTCATCTTCTGCAAAAAAAGCGGTCATGCCACTGGGGAAAGGTCCCGGCGCAATGGCGTTAACTGTGATGTGTCGCCCGGCCAGTTCATTGCTTAAATAGCGGGTAACGTGATGAATAGCTGCTTTGCTGGCTGAATAAGAATAGGCTGGAAATCCGTGTGGCTCACTGCCCATCACCGAGCCGATATTGATAACTCTGGCCGGATCCTCGGCGGTGCCGGTTGCCGCTAGCAGTGGTGTCAGTTCACGGATCAGGGTGAAGGGTGCAGTGACATTTAAAGTCATAACGTTTTCCCACGCCTGCCAGGGGAATTGATCCAGCGGTGCACCCCAGCTGCGTCCTGAATTATTCACCAGAATGTTCAGACTGGATTCTTGCTCTTTTATAAAGTTAGCAAGGGCGAGCACGCCTTCTTCAGTGGCAAGATCAGCCGCGAATGGTATGCAACTACCGGGCAAGTCAGCAAGGCTTTCAGCCGCTTTCTCACAGGATTCCAGCTTCCGGGATGCGATATAAACTTTGGCGCCTGCTGAAACCAAAGCGTGAGTGATCATAAAGCCAATGCCGGTAGAACCACCTGTGACCAGGGCTGTTTTGCCTTCGAGGCTAAAAATCGAGGCAGTATATTCGTTAATGGTACTCAAGTGCTTGTCCCTTTCTGTTGGTTCTTGTTTAATCGGGTTAGTTGTTTTTGGTCTGGCGTGCGGGCTCTATTTCTATTTGACCTTGTCTGTATAGGGGCTCATATAGGGTTTCAGCTCGTCGCGTGCCACCACCATGCGATGAACTTCGTCAGGGCCATCGGCGAGGCGAAGTGTACGCGCATTCATATACATCTCTGCCAATGGGAAATCCTGAGATAGCCCACTGGCGCCGTGCATTTGCATGGCATCATCAATAATTTTGAGTGTAATTAGCGGCACTGTTGCTTTGATTTTGGAAATCCAGACACGCGCAGCCTGAACGCCTTGTGTGTCGATCACATGTGCAGTTTGTAAGGTTAACAGCCGGGCCATATCAATGTTCATGCGGGCTTGTGCGATGAGGTCATAGTTGCCACCCAGTTTGGCCAGGGGCTTGCCAAACGCGGTGCGGGACACAGATCTTTGGCACATTAAACGCAGCGCTTTTTCTGCCATCCCGATGGCGCGCATAACGTGATGAATCCGGCCCGGGCCTAATCTGCCCTGAGCGATTTCAAAACCGCGACCGCGGCCCAGAATAATGGAGTCTTCGGGCACCATTACATTGGTCAGACGCAAGTGCATGTGCCCGTGGGGCGCATCGTCCCGACTAAAAACCTGCATGGGCCTCAATACTTCAACGCCGGGCGCGTCCAATGGCACCAGTACCTGGGATTGCTGTTGGTGACGAGCCGCATCAGGGTCGGTTTTCACCATGCATATCAATATTTTGCAGCGCTCATCACCGGCGCCTGAAATCCAGATCTTATCTCCATTGATGCACCATTGGCCGTCTTTCAGAACTGCGGACATGGAAATATTGGTAGCGTCGGAAGAGGCCACATCCGGCTCGGTCATGGCATAGGCTGAACGAATCTCTCCGTTCATTAAAGGCAGCAACCATTGTTCTTTTTGTGCCTGGGTGCCGTATTTCGCCAGCACTTCCATATTGCCGGTGTCTGGTGCGCTGCAGTTGAAAACCTCTGCTGCAAGTAGACTCTGCCCGGTTAATTCAGCAATAAACGCGTAATCCACCGTGCTCAGGCCGCTGGCATGCTCGCCTTCGGTCAAAAAGAAATTCCATAGCCCCAGGTCTCTGGCGCCTTTTTTCAGCTGATCCAGTATTTCTTTTTGACGCGAAGACTGTTTCCAACGATCACCGTTGCCGATTTCCTTGTGATACTCCTGTTCAACCGGCAGGACTGCTTCATTGATATAGGTTTTGACCTTGTCGAGAATAGGCCTGACTTTCGCTGTAGGTTCGGTATTCATAGGTTAAAGTATAGTCCTAGTATGCTTTGAGTTCTGCGAAGCGGTTCAAGTGAAAGCGCGGGTCGCCCAGTTGCTGGTTTAAGCTGCGCCAACGCTTGATAAAGAAGCCGATTTCGAATTCGTCGGTCATGCCAATGCCGCCGTGCATCTGAATCGCTTCTTCAGTGGCCAGACCGGCGACTTGACCACATTTTGCTTTGGCCAGACTCGCGAGCAGGGCGATCTGCTGATGGGCTGCCGGATTGTCATTGTTTTCACCTTCATCAATGGCTTGCAGCGCTTTGAGAACAACAGACTTGCACAACTCGATTTCACCAAACAGGAGCGCTGCTCGGTGCTGCAAAGCCTGGAAAGTGCCGATGGCCACGCCGAACTGCTTGCGCTCTTTTAAATACTGCACGGTGCGCTCAAATGATTCCTGAGCAATGCCAAGTAATTCTGCTGCCATGCCGATGCGCCCTCTGTCCAGTACTTGCTGAAGTATTGCCCGGCCACCATTGAGCGTGCCCAGTATTTGTTCTTTACTGACCTGAACGTTGTTTAATTCAATTACACCGGAACGATGATTGTCGAGCCATTCGACTGTTTCTACTGATACGCCGTTGCTGTTTTTGGGAATCAGAAACAGGGATATGCCGTCGTTGGGGTTGAATTTGGGGTTGGATTTGGGGTTGGATTTGGGGTTGGATTTGGCATCGGTGGTCGCACTGACGATAATAGCATCGGCTACCTGAGCGTCAATGACAGACACCTTGCGGCCATTCAAGATGAAATCGTCACCCTGAGCAGTTGCAATGGTTTTGACATTGTCCGGGCGGTGTTGTGATGATTCTTCAACAGCCAGCGCCAGCAGTTTCTCTCCGGCAGCTACCTGCGGCAGCCATTGCTGGCAAAGAGCCTTATTGCCGGACATCGTTAACGCGGTGGCACCGAGCAGTGCGGTGGAAATCAAAGGGCTGGGGGTCAGCGTGCGACCGGTCTCTTCCAACACCAGTCCCAAGCCGGTGTAGCCATAGCCAAGCCCGCCATATTCTTCAGATATGATGATTGCCGGCCATCCCATGTCCGCCATTTCGGCCCATAGCTGTCTGGAAAAACCATCTTCGACCGCCTCGTCCCTCAATTTTCTTAAATGCGAGACCGGCGCGGTGTCTTGTAAAAATGATTTGGCTGCATCACGCAGCATTTGTTGTTCTTCATTAAGTACCAATGCCATTGCGATATCCTGTGGGCTTAGCCCGGTAAGCCCAAAATGCGTTTGGAAACAATATTCAGCTGAATCTCTGACGTGCCACCTTCAATTGAATTACCTTTGGTACGCAACCAGTCTCTGGCCAGCTTGCCATCAGCACTTGATTCGCCTGTCCACGCCAGCGCGTCTGAGCCGCTAATGTCCATTAACAGGCTGTAGCGTTGTTTGTTGAGCTCTGTGCCAAAGTACTTAAACCACGAAGAAACAGCTCCCAGGCTCACGCCAGCCTTAACTTCATCGCGAGCGCGCTCAAGCGTTAAAGCAAACGCCATTTCATCCATTTCAAAGCGGGCTATATCGGTGCGCAGCACCTGATCATCCAGCTTGCCGACCTTTCGGCCGTTCTGCCGGCCGATGGATTCGAGGGCCGCTTCGCTGACGGATTTTTCCCCGGAACCGGCCAAACCGGTGGCCGAGATCATCTCGCGCTCGTGCGTCAGGAGATACTTGGCAATGGACCAGCCTTTATTCAGTTCACCTACCTGTTGATCTTTGGGCACAGCAACGTCATCAAAAAACACTTCACAAAACGGTGAGCTACCACTGATCAAGCGGATTGGTTTGACATTGATTCCGGGTGTTTTCATATCAAATAGCATGAAACTGATGCCATCATGCTTGGGCGCATCCAAATCGGTTCTGACCAGACAAAACATCCAGTCGCCGTAGTCACCGTAGGAGGTCCAGATTTTGGAGCCATTCAGAACGTAATGTTCGCCTTTATCAATGGCCGGGGATTGCAGGTTGGCCAGGTCGGAGCCTGCATTGGGCTCGCTGTAACCCTGACACCAACGAATTTCTCCGCGCACAATGGCAGGCAGGAATTTGAGCTTCTGTTGCTCGTTTCCATATTTAAGCAATGCGGGGCCTAGCATGTGAATGCCAAAACTATACAGGGCAGGGCGCGCCTTGATTCGTGCCATTTCCTGCTTGAGGATCTTGACCTGTTCGCGATTGAGTCCGCCACCGGCATATTCGGTCGGCCAATCCGGCGCGGTCCAGCCTTTTTCGCTCATCCGTTGCAGCCAGACTTGCTGCGCTTTACTTTGAAATTTAAAATCCCGACCGCCCCAGCAGGCGTCTTTTTCGGACGCCATGGGACTACGCATTTCGGCGGGGCAGTTGGCTTCCAGCCATGTCCGGGTTTCAGCCCGAAAATCTTCTAATTGTTCGCTCATTTTTTGTGTTTTCCCGCTCGACCATACGCTCAAGTATTGAACTGTCAGGGAAATTTATCACAGAAACCGGGCGAAATGTTGCCGGGATGTTTTTGCCACTGGAAGTTAAGGGTGTTTAGGTGTGTACGGAATCCGAATGTGGATAGTCAGGCCGTGCGGCTCTGTGTTGGTAAGACGAATGGAATGGGCGTTACCGTAAATGGTTGCCAGGCGCTCGCGGGTATTTCGAAGGCCAACACCTTTTGCATCCGGGATGGCACCGTCGACCAACTCACAGCCAGGACCGTCATCGCTAAGTTCTATCAACAAGTCGCCGGCAAAAACCTTGGCTGCAATGATCAGCTTGCCACCACCTTCTGCACGTGCGATGCCGTATTTCACGGCATTTTCGATCAATGGCTGCAGCAGCAGACTGGGAATCAAGGCATCCTTGGCCGAGTCATCGATGTTAAGTTGCAGGCTCAAGCGATCTTCAAACCGCACCTTCTCGATATCAAGATACAACTCCAGCGCCTTTATTTCCGCTGCCAAAGTAATCCGCTGCATGGGGTCGTTATCCAGCGAAAAACGCAAAAAGCTGGACAATTTGGTCACCATCCGGTTGGCCAGTTCTGTGTTCTGTTCAAGAATCAGCGTTGATATGGCATTGAGTGTATTGAACAGAAAATGCGGGTTCAGCTGATAACGCAGCATTTTCAGCTGTGCTTCGTGCGCCTGTGCTGCCGAAGTGAGGGCGCTTTCCCGCACATCCTGAAATACACGGTAGGACTTGATCGCGAAATACAAAGCACTCCAGGCCACCATCACGGTAATGCTGCCGACGTGGTTTTCTACGAAGGAAACTTTTTCAAATATCTTCGCCGCATCGCCCAATTTGGCTTTCCAGGCGACCATGTCCTCGGCTTTCTCAATCCAGCCGATATATAAATAACTGCGCGCTGTAATCCAGAGGTAGCCGGCAAGCGCGCTGCCACCAATAAAGCCGAGGGCTTGTACCCAGATCGCTCGATTCCAAAGCAACTTGTAGAGATAGCGCAGTCCCAGTGAAATCAACATACCGATAAATGTTATGGCGGCGACATAGGCGGCGTAATTCGGCGCAATTTCGTCCAGCATGGTCACTGTATACAAATATTTGGCAACAATGCCCCACAGCACCCAGCCGCCCAGGTGGAACAACCAGAACAGATTGGGTCGGTCTTTATTGAAGAGTTTCTTTTTCACGAAAACGATTTTACACGCTTGCCGGCAATGAGTATTGTGACTTGGCCGCAATGGTGGGCGCTTCGTCTCAAAGTGGTTCGGTTTGTCTCAGAATTTGTTCGGGCTGGCTGTAGTTACACATCTATTCCGCACAAAAGCATGTGGCCATTCCACTGTATTGTCAGGCTAGCACTGCTTTGATTTTGGCCAATACGTCGGATGTTATTTCGGCCGGGGCTTTTTCTTTGAACGTGAATCCACGGGCGTTGAAATCCAGTGTTTTGATTTGATCTGCGCGTACTGCGCCATTCGTTTTTGTACCAGTTACAATTCCTTACCTACAAGATCAGCGTCCAGCCATTCTCGATCTTCTTCTGTTAGAGCAGCATGTTGGGGAGTGGCTGCCAACAAGTCATCCAATTGGTAGGCCGGGATTTGTGGCTCGATTCGAAGCCCTGTTCCTTCTAGTGAAATATCTACCAGCGCACCAGCATGCAGTTCGAGCTTTTCCAGGAAAACCCGAGGGATGGTGATGCAGGTCGATCCGCCTATTTTGCGCAGGGTTGCAATGGCCATGGTTGGTTCCTTACTTACATTTATGTGTTTATTCGCTGAATATAACATAAATTATATATTCGCCACCCTGTTGTGTCATAAGTTTTGTACGTCCTAACAAGATGCTAAATGATTTCAAATTCACATGAATCAGCTCTTCCCCTTACTTTCTGTCGGCGGTGCTTGTTCAGGCCTGTAGGAAGTGCGCCCTCACTGCTTTGGTCTTCGGTTATAATTCCAGTTTTCTTAAGGCATTTTAAATCATGAAAATATTGGTAACCGGCGGCGCCGGCTTTATTGGTTCATCTGTTATTCGAACCCTGATCAATGAAACTGATTGTGAGATCGTCAATCTTGATAAATTGACTTATGCGGGAAACCTGGAGTCTCTTGAATTGGTTGCAGGGTCTGAACGCTACAAATTCGAACAAGCTGACATTTGTAACCGCGCTGTCGTTGGCGACATTTTTGAAAAGCACCAACCCGATGCTGTCATGCATCTGGCGGCTGAAAGTCATGTTGATCGTTCCATTGATGGGCCCGGCGACTTTATCCAGACCAATCTGGTGGGAACGTACACCATGCTGGATGCGGGCAGGGCGTATTGGGCCGGTCTGGAAGGCGACAAACGCGACAATTTTCGCTTTTTACATGTTTCAACTGATGAAGTGTATGGAGATCTGGCAGGTTCTGAAGACTTGTTTCGTGAAGACACCTCATACGACCCCAGTTCGCCGTATGCCGCCACCAAGGCGGGATCAGATCACCTGGTAAGGGCGTGGGGACGCACCTTCAAGTTCCCCATTCTGGTAACCAACTGTTCCAATAATTATGGGCCTCACCAGTTTCCCGAAAAACTGATCCCACATATGATTCTGAATGCTCTCGAAGGAAAATCATTACCGGTTTATGGCGATGGCAACCAGATCAGAGACTGGTTATATGTGGATGATCACGCGCGTGCGCTGTATCGCGTTCTGACCAAAGGTGTTTTAGGTGAAACCTATAACATTGGTGGATTGAACGAGAAAAAGAATCTTGATGTCGTAAAAACCATTTGCGCCATTCTGGACGAGGCAGTAAGGGATAAACCTGCCGGTATTGGCCGTTTTGAAGAATTGATCAAATTCGTTAAAGACCGGCCAGGTCATGATGAGCGTTATGCCATTGATGCCAGCAAGATCAATGCGGATTTGGATTGGGTGCCTGACGAGGATTTTGAATCCGGAATCCGCAAGACGGTATTGTGGTACCTGGAAAATACCGCATGGTGGCAGCGTGTTGTAGATGGCAGTTATCAGTTGGAGCGGATTGGTATCAATATAGATGTAGGCCACTAACGATCTTCGCGATCCAAAGGTTGTAGCACTTCACTTCCTGTTTCCTGATAGGGCAGGCGATCGCGTAAGACCTTGTGATCCGGTCTGGT
>Ga0105054_10002053_pt1 | contig 32493 bp, 27 predicted proteins | sample BON02_FD_78091 | JGI IMG/M metagenome (GOLD analysis project Ga0105054, IMG submission 78091) | Freshwater microbial communities from Lake Bonney liftoff mats and glacier meltwater in Antarctica - BON-02 (megahit assembly) | ecosystem: Environmental > Aquatic > Freshwater > Ice > Glacier...
TCCACGACTAAAATCTCCCACCCTCCCTGAAACCAGTAAGGGCCAAAGTGGCAACATTTTACGTTGCCCGCAGCGAGATTATCACGCCACTTCCGTGGCTCACTTTTGCACTGCCGTTCTCAGATATGGATGTTCAGGCATGTTCAATCAGCAGATTCTGCGCGCCCTTCCATAGAACATCGTAACCCAATTTGGGCAAATCTTCGTGATTGCTAAGGATCGTGATGAAATGATTGCCCGATAATTGCCCCATCTTTGATGAGAAATCTACGCCACCATAGGCCAACAAGATCTCAGTCTCGCTAATGCCTCCGGGATACAAAAGGATATGACCCGGGGCTGGATGACTGGTGTGGTTTTCATAGCCGACATTGAAATCAGTTTCGCCCAATGGTACCCAAACGCCTTCCCCGCTCCATCTGACATGAACGAGTTGCCCATGGTATGGAAGGTGTGTGCGAATGGCAGCAACTGTCTTGGGCGCATCTTTACTTTCGAAACGGGCCTCAAATGTATAGGCACCTGCCGATATTTTCAGTTTATCGCTCACGTTCAAGTCCTTCTTGAATGAATTCATTAGACATTCCCCAAGTAAAATGTCTTCTCCGGAATGTTGCCGCAGTTTTATGCCCAAATCAAGCCTCCGGTGCGAGTTGTACTGTAATTCGCAGGGCAATCGCGTTTGGGTCTGTCTCGTCAAATCGAGATCGAAAATCACCAAAACCTGACCACGAACGCAACGAGAGAGCCAAACTGTTCGCGCTATGTTCACATTCTTCACGCTCAAATTTCCAAACGCGATTCCCCTGCTGTAATTCGGGCATATGAATTGCGACCAGAGCACGTTTTCTGATATCGCGGGCCGGATTGATCGGGGTTTGGGTCCGATTGGGCCGCGTTTGGGCCGACCAGTCAAGCCGCTTTTGTTCAGATTTCATCGCTAACACAGTCAGCTGGAACCGGCGGAGCACGTAGCTGCTGGATCGCCGCAAGGATGCGAGTAAACAGATTACCGCTGACACCAACCTCGGCCAATTGGAAGGTAATGGCGCGGGCATGTCGGACGACCTTTGCCCCCATATTGATCAACCGGTTTTGTAGGGCTGGGGGTGGTCCGGGTCCATGCGGGGCCGAAACGCTTTAGTTCCAGTTCCGGCGATCTCCGACGGCTTGGCTGGTGGCGATGAAGTGATGCATAATCTTGTTGGTTTTCGACCGTTTCCACGCGATATGGGTTTCCACGATCACGGGCGATTTCGTTCTGATCGGGCGTGAAACGACGGTTTCCTTGCCGCAAAATCGCGGGCGGCCGCAAAAGAGGGTAACCCCCATGCCAGCGGTAACCAGACCCAGAATGCCGAGCATGCTGGTTGCTTCCTGTGCGATATGGAGGATGTGCCCCTCTTTCTGGAACATGTCGACCACGATGTGCCTGAAGGTCGGCCATTCGGCATCGGTGCCGATGATCAACGGCTCCTTGACCAAATCCGCCACGGTAAGTTCTTCTTTTTCGCAGAGTGCATGATCCGGCGGCAGCAGGGCGACGACGGGGTGGGTGGCGATGAGTCGGGTTTCGATTTCCGAACTCTTGAACGACCCAATCAGGAAGCCAATGTCGATCTCGTCCCGGATCAGCAGATCCCGCTGCGCCGGCGTACTGTAATAGACGAGGTCCAGCTTTATCTCTGGGTTCTCGTTACGAAAGGCCAAGCTGATGTCGGGCACCAAAGAGTGACCAGTGATTGTCGTGTAGCCTATGCGCAGGATGCCCTTGGTCCCGGTATCGAGCATTCGAACCGTGCGTTTCGCAATGTCCAGACGGTTGAGTGTCTCGCGAGATTCACCGAGCAGATAGCGACCGGCCTCGGTCAGCTGGACGCTGCGCGTCGTTCGCTCCATCAATTTGACGCCGAGCCCTAATTCAAGCTCCTGCACCATTCGGCTGACGGCGGGCTGGGTCGTTCCCAGACGTTCGGCGGCGCGATGAAAGTTCAGATCTTCGGCGACAGCCACAAAGGTGGTGAGATGTTTGAGGTCAAAATGCATATTAATGCCATATCCGTATCAATTATTCGAATATTAGTATTTCACAGCTTCCCCCGGCTTGTCTAATGTTCATGTTATCCGTGTCTTTTTGATCAACAGTGAGTCAATTAGCTGACCCTTGACTTGTAAGTCAGTTGCAGGTCAATCAAGGGGCCGGACTGAAAACTCTGCCGCGAAAACCCAGTGTTTCGCAGACGTTGCGGCGCAGACCTTTTTTGTTAGATGTGGGGAGCACATAATGATCCGAGCGGGAGTCGATGTCGGGGGAACCTTTACGGACGTGATCCTGGAGTGGGTGAAGGATGGCGGAAGCCGCGAGATTGTCGTCACCAAAGTCTCCAGTACGCCACAGAATCAGTCGGAGGGCGTGGTCAAAGGGGTAAAGCAGGTCTGCGAGATGGCCGGCGTCAGCGTCGCCGATATCGACATTCTTTATCACGGCACGACCGTTGCAACAAATATGGTGATCGAGCGCGCCGGTGCGCGCGTTGGCATGATCACCACCCACGGTTTCCGCGACATTCTTCATATGGCGCGCCATAAGCGGCCACATAACTTTTCGCTTCAATATGATGTGCCGTGGCAATCCAAGCCGCTGGTCAAACGGCGTGACCGTCTTTGTGTTTCTGAACGCATCATGCCGCCGACGGGTACGATAGTGGTGCCTCTGAACGAAGACGAGGTCAAACATGCCGCCGAACTGTTCGCCAAGCGCGGTATGGATTCGGTAATCATCTGCTTTCTGTTCTCATTCCTGAACAACGAACATGAATTGCGGGCCAAGGAAATCGTCCAGTCGATCCTCCCCGATACTTTCGTCAACTGTTCCTCCGAGGTTGTGAATACACTCCGCGAGTACGAGCGGTTTTCCAGCACCGCGATGAACGCCTACCTCGGGCCGAAAACGTCACGGTATCTTGATCGTCTGACGGCCGAGTTGCAGTCAGCAGGGGCGAGCGCGAACATTCGCGTGATGCAGTCGAACGGTGGAATTGCCACCGTTGAGCAGTCGAGCAGACTGCCAATCGGTCTGCTGCTGTCGGGGCCGGCCGGCGGGGTCATAGGCGGTGCCTGGACCGGGAAAAACTGCGGCATCGACAATATCATCACCATTGATATCGGCGGGACATCGGCCGACATCAGCGTGATTCAGAATGGTGAATTGCAGATCAAGAACCCGCGCGACACCACGGTCGATCTGTTGCCGGTGCTGGTGCCGATGGTGGATATCGACGCAATCGGTGCCGGGGGCGGGTCTATCGCCTATCTCGATTCAGGCGGTGCCTTTCGTGTCGGGCCGCGATCTGCAGGGGCAGAGCCGGGACCGGCCTGTTACGGCAAGGGCGGCACAGAGCCGACCGTGACCGATGCGCAGGTGGTTCTTGGCCGGCTGGATGCCGAACAGTTTCTTGGCGGCGACATTGATATCGACGCCTCGCTTTCCGAAAAGGCGATCAAGACCAACCTTGCCGATCCTCTTGGCCTGTCGGTCAAGGAGGCGGCCCTTGGTATTCTCAAGATCATCAACAACAACATGGCGCTGGCGATCAATGCCAACTCTGTCGCCAAGGGTGTTGATCCACGCAATTTCAGCCTGATGGGATTTGGCGGAGCTGGGCCGCTCCATGCGGTCTCTCTGGCCGAGGCGATAGCGGCAAAGAACGTTATTTCGCCGATTCAGCCGGGGATTACGGCGGCCACCGGCCTGTTGGTGACCGATCTGAAGTATGAATATACGACATCGACGCTGGTGGTCATCAACAATGCCACCAAGGATCAGTTCGCTAAGATCAACGCGGCGCTGGACGATCTGGTGGCCAAAGCGGACAAGCAGTTCGATGCGGATGGCATTTCAGCAAAGGCACGGTGCTACGAGCGTATCGCGGAGTGCCGTTATGCCGGTCAGGGGTTTGAGCTGCGGGCAAAAGTGCCGGACGGAACGGTCAGCGCAGACAATGCATCGATGATCGTCGACAGCTTTTATGATGCGCACCACAAAGTTTACGGCCATGCCTTTCGGGATCAGATGTGCGAGGTGATTACGCTTCGGGTTATTGCGACAGCGGCGGTTGAATCGCTCCAGATCCCCAAGTTGAAAAAGGGTGGCGCAACCAATCCGGAAAATGCGTTTATGTACACCCGCAAGACGGTGTTCGACAACGGGGACGAGGTTGATACGCCACGCTACAGGCGTTCGGAGCTGCTTGCCGGTGATACGATCACCGGACCTGCGATCATTATTCAGCACAATTCCACGACGATTGTTCCGCCGCGATACAGGGCGAACGTCGAGGCGTTTGGCGATCTGTTGATAAGCGCGACCTGAGGAGGATGATATGACCAAGGAAATCGATCCAATCACGCTACAGGTCATCGGTGGCGCGCTGCATTCCATCGCGGAGCAGATGGGCAATGTGCTCTACCGCATGAGCTATTCCTCAATCATCCGCGAAAGTCAGGATCTGGGCGCGGGATTGTTCGACAGGGATTTCAATACGCTGTGCGAGTCGGATTCGACGCCGATGCACATCGGTTCCTTGCCAGGATATCTGCGCGGTATCGAAAAATCCGTTCCGCTGGACTCGTGGAAGCCAGGCGATTGCGTGATCCATAACCACCCTTATTTCGGGGCCAGCCATTCGCCTGATATCGGCATCGTGATGCCGGTTTTTCACAAGGGAGCACTGGTCGGATTTTCCGCAAACACGGCACACCATGTCGATATCGGCGCGGCGACGCCGGGCCTCGTGATCGACATACCGGATATGTATGCCGAAGGTATGTTGATGAACGGTCTCAAGCTCTATGATGAGGGCAAGCGCAACGAGGCGCTGTGGAAGTACATCCGCGACAACACGCGGGTGCCAAGCCTTGTGATGGGCGATCTTGAGGCGCAGATCGCCTCTGCCGAACTGGGGGTGCAGCGGTTCGAGAAACTGTTTGAAACCTATGGCTATGACACCGTCGTTCAGGCCACAAAACAGTTGATGGATTACACCGAAAACATGATGCGGCGCGAGATCGCCGCCATTCCTGACGGGGAATACACCGCCGAAGGATTCATGGACGATGACGGCCGCAACCGGGGGGGTCACCTGCCGATCAAGGTCACCGTCAGGGTGACGGGCGATGATGTCGAGGTGGATCTTACCGGCTCTTCCCCTCAGGTTCCGACCGCGTTCAACGTCCCGTTCGAAGGTTCGACAAACGTCGCATGTTTTTTCGCGTTCCGCGCGATGCTACTCGATACCTACACCCATCAGGAATACATCCCGCAGAACGAGGGGTCGTTCCGCCCGATCAAGGTCACGGCGCCCTTGGGCAGTATGTTCAACCCCATCGCTCCTGCCGCCGCCGAGGCGCGGTTTTCGCAGATCCAGCGGGTCGTCGATCTGATCATCAAGGCGTTGGCGCCAGTGATTCCGGAAAAGGCGACGGCGGGCAATGCCGCGGTGCTGTCCTTTGCCGCCTATTCCGGCGTCAAGGACGACGGCGATTATTGGGTCTTTCTTGAGGTCAACGAGGCGTCGATGGGGGGGCGGCCGCTGTCAGACGGCCCCGATACCATCGAAGAGTTGATGCGCAACACCCGCAACAACCCGCTCGAGGATCTCGGGATGCACTTGCCGCTGATCTGCGACCGTTACGAGATCCGCGACGATGCTCGGCCCGGTGCCGGAAAGTTTCGCGGCGGCGCAGGCGTGATCAAGTCGCAGCGTTACCTCGGATCGGGTTTCATGACCCATGAATGCGACCGGCATGACGATGCCCCTTGGGGCATATTTGGCGGCAAACCGGGGGCAGGGGGGCGCGTTACCCTCAGCAATATCCACACCGGCAAGTGCGAAGATCAATATGCCAAGTTTTCCGGACTGCGGACCGAGCCGGGCGATGTGATCACCTATTATTCGCCCTGCGGCGGCGGTTATGGCAATCCGTTTGAGCGCGATCCGGCAAAGGTTCTGGATGATGTTCTGGACGAGATCATCGCGCTGGAGGACGCACAAAATGATTATGGCGTCGTGCTGACAGAAGTGGATGACGGATATGGCTGGGCAGTTGATCCGGCGGCGACGGTAAAGCTGCGGGCACAGATGAATGTCAGCTAAATTCGGGTCGGAAAAACGAAAAACAGAGTGGTCGAGCCCGAGCACCGTGGGCCGGACTCATAAAATGCGGACGGAAGCGTGATTGAAATGCGCGCCAACACTGTTCGCATGGTCGTTATGACATCGGGGTTTTCATCTGGATAATTCTCTTGTCGAATTCTGAGGCAACAGTGCATACTGACTTGTGCACATCAACTAGGAGGTGAATATGACCAATTCTAAAGAACATAAAAAGGGCGAACGCCCGTCGATGAAAGTGTCGCGTCGTTCGGTGCTTACGGGGACCGCTGCAGTTGCGGGCTCTACTCTCGTGACGGGTTTTCCGATGGTCTGGGCGCAGAACATCAAGGACGTGAAGCTCAACCATACCGGCATGTCCTATTCGACGCTCGCCGATATCGGCAAGATGGCCACCGAAGACTTGGGTTTTGAGGTGTCGATGTCGGTGGTGGATCACCCCGGCCTTCTCAACCGCATGGTGAATGACCCCAAATCCATCGACGTGGCGGATCTCGAGATCTGGCAATCAAAAATCGCGGTGCCCCAAGGTGCGCTGCAGGGCGTCGCCATCAGCGAGATCAAGAACTGGGACAAGCTGACGACGCTTTACACGCAAGGCACGTTCAACGGCAAGGAAATGTCGCGCGAGGGTGACAGCCCGATCGAGTTCATATATCGGCCTGACAAGGACACCAAGGGTTTTGCCGAAGGGATGACAGATTTTGTCAACTTCGTTCCAGGCGTTTACAACGCTGACACTCTCGGTATTCGCCCGGATTTGGTGGGCCGTGATATCACCAGCTGGGCCGATCTGATCTCGCCGGACTTCAAGGGCCGCGCCGCGATCCAGAACGTGCCGACCAACGGCATCATGGACGCGATGATGGCGTTCGAGGCGGCGGGAGAGCTGACCTATGGTGATAAGGGCAACCCGACTCAGGATGAGTTGTCGGCCACCATTGCCAAGTTGATCGAGTTGAAAAAGGCGGGTCACTGGCGCGCACTCTGGAACACGTTCGATGAGTCCGTGAACCTGATGGCATCGGGCGAGGTCGTGATTCAGTCGATGTGGTCGCCGGCGGTGACTGCGGTGCAGGCTCAGGGCACGCACTGTGTCTATCAACCCCTCAAGGAAGGTTATCGCGGCTGGGGTAACGGCCTTGGCCTGATGAACCACCTCGACGGCATCAAGCGCGACGCGGCCATTGAATATGTCAACTGGTACAACGAGGGCCGGGTTGGCGGATTTATCGCCAAGCAGGGCTACTACAGTTCCAACCCGCAGAGCGCCATGGCAAACCTCACTGAAAACGAGCGTGGTTTCTTCTATGAGGGCAAGGCGGCGACGGCGCCGATCACCAGCCCGACCGGCGAAGAAACCAACCCTGCGGGTGCCGTGCGTGATGGCGGCTCGTATGAGGAACGGTTCGCAAAGGTTGCGGTCTGGAACAACCTGATGGACGAGGCGGAGTTCCTCTATTCCAAGTGGAACGAGTTCAACGCTGCCTAATCTGTTGTCGCAAAAAACCGGAGGGCGGGACATGTCGTGCCGCCCTCTTTTAAAACACATTGAAATTCCGGAAAAACAATGAGCGAACGTAGGTCATTCACAACCCAGTTGCAGGTGGCACCTCTCGTGCTGGTGCTGGTTCTTTTCTTTGTCATTCCCGTCGCGCTCGTGGTTATCGTCAGTTTCATGCGATACCAGATGCTTGTCGGTATCGTGCCTGATTTTACCCTGAAGAACTACACCGACATCCTGAGCAATCCGACAACCTGGACGCTCTATCTCTCAACGGTCAAGTTCACGCTGATCGTTTTGGCGATCACGCTGGTTCTGGGGTTCTGGCTGTCGTATTTCCTCGTCTTTCATGTGCGCAGCCTGACGATTGCGATTGGATTGTTCCTACTGTGCACGATCCCGTTCTGGACATCCAACATCATCCGTATGATTTCTTGGCGGCCGATCCTAGGACGCGAGGGTCTGGTGAACGAGGCCTTGCAGGCCAGTGGCATCACTGCCCAACCTGTCGACTGGTTGCTCTATTCCGATTTTTCGGTCGTCGTTGCTTACGTCAACCTTTTCACGCTGTTCATGATGGTGCCAATCTTCAACTCTATGGCACGGATTGACAGGGCGTTAATGGAGGCGGCAATTGACGCCGGTGCTACCAGATGGGGCGTGATCTGGAATGTGGTGCTGCCGCTTAGCAAAACCGGCATCGCGCTTGGGGCACTGTTCGTGGTCACGCTGGTCATGGGCGATTTTGCCGTGGTCAGCGTCATGAGTGGCGGGCTTTCAGCCTCTGTCACTTCTGGCATGTTCAATGACCTTCAATTTTTGAACTATCCGCGCGCTGCCGCCAATGCTGTGATCCTGCTGATAGTGGTGTTGCTGATCGCCACTGCGATCTTCCGCTTGGTCGATGTACGAAAAGAACTGGTGAGGTGAATAAATGATATCCGATCGCAGACCTTGGACTTTTTACGTCCTCGCACTCCTGTTCACCGTCTTTGTCCTGTTTCTCTACGGGCCAATGCTGTCGGTACTTGTTCTGGCGTTTCAGGGCCCTTCGGGTTCGCTCAGCTTTCCGCTGCAGAACTCGTCTTTGATGTGGTTTGACGAGGTGTTCAACCCGACCCGCGTGGGCGATGTGCCGGGCGCCTTCTGGCGGTCCTTTCCGCTGGCGATCATGGTGATGTTGCTGACGATCCTGATCTCCGTCACTGCCGGATTTGGCTTTCGCCGCCGGTTCCGCGGATCGTCAATCCTGTTTTACACCTCGATCGCAAGCCTGATCATCCCCGGCCTCGTGCTCTCCATTGGCATTCTGGTTACCGCCCGTTTTCTTGGGGTTTCGGCAAACTGGCTTACCACCGGCCTTGGGGCGCACCTGACATGGACGCTGCCGTTCGGCTTGCTGATCATGTTCGCGATCCTCGGTCGATTGGATCCCTCGTTTGAAGAAGCCGCATTCGATCTGGGCGCCAGCCGATGGCAGGTTGTCAAGGAAGTGGTCATTCCCATCGTATTCCCCGGCATGATCGCGGTCGCTCTGTTTGGCTTTACCCTGTCCTACGATGAATTCCCGCGCAGTTGGCTGACCATAGGAACGCTGAACACGCTGCCGCTGGAAATCTGGACCATGACGACCAACGTTACCTCGCCGGCGCTCTATGCTCTTGGTGCCATGACGACAGGCATCTCTTTTATGGTGATTGGCGTGGGGCTGGGATCCATTTACTTTATTCAACGCAAACGGGCTGGGTCATAAACATGAGTGCTACGATGGAAAACACCGACAAGACGGCCCATGCCAGCGGATCGGGAGAGATCAGGCTTGTCAATCTCACCAAGAATTTTGGCGCGACCGAGGCGGTCAAGAAGGTCAACCTGACCATCCCGCACGCCTCCTATTGCTGCATGATTGGCCCGTCGGGCTGTGGCAAGACGACAATCCTGAGAATGGTGGCGGGCCATGAAAACCCGACATCGGGAGAGATATTCATCGGTGACGAGATGGTCGTCGGTCAGCCGCCGGTCAATCGCGGCACCGCGATGATGTTCCAGAGCTATGCGCTGTTTCCGCATCTGAGCATTCTCGACAACGTCGCATTCTATCTCAAGATGAGGTCGGTGGCAAAGGCAGATCGTCGCAAGCGCGCGCATGAGATGCTGGAACGGGTGCAACTCGATCATCTGCGCGACCGTATGCCGGCGCAATTGTCCGGTGGCCAACAGCAGCGCGTTGCACTTGCCCGTGCGTTGATTACCAATCCCAAGGTGTTACTTCTGGACGAGCCGCTTTCGGCGCTGGACGAGTTTTTGCGCCTGCAAATGCGTGGTGAATTGAAAAGCCTGCAATCGGAACTGGGAATCACCTTTCTGCACGTGACCCACACCCAGCCCGAGGCCATCGCGCTGGCAGATATGGTGGTGGTCATGGACAATGGCAGCATCGAGCAGGCCGGTTCAGCGCGCGAGATTTTTGATGCGCCGAGCACGGCCTATGTCGCCCGCTTCATGGGGGCGCAGAACGTTCTGACCGGGCTGGTCGAAAGAAAATCCCGCGAGAGTGCGATTCTGAAGACCAGTTCAGGCGATATGCTAGAGGTTCCCGCCGCACCCGTTCAAGCCTCTGTTGGCGAAGCGGTGTCGGTTTCCATTCGCCGCGATCTGGTGCAGGTCCGTCGCGCCGGTAGCCGGGCCAAGGGCGACATTAACACGATTGAGGGCATTATCGAGGCCACTGAATATCAGGGCAACTTCGTAAAGATCGCCGTCATTATCGAGGGTGTTGACACGTTCGTCGCAAATATCTCGGATCAGTCCTATTTTGCCGAACCCGTGGTTCCCGGCGACAAGGTTACTGTCAGTTGGAACGGTTCCGACGTGCATGTCATGGCCAAGCCGGATTCTGGCATCGCGGGATCGCCCTACGGCGGCTGAGGGATTGCGGGACACCTGAGTGAGAGCAACCGTCAAGAGGGTCTGGCAGCAGAAAACCCTCTTGGAGTTGCACAGATTTATGTCGGACAAATGGTTTGCGCCGGATACGTTTTGAGGATGCGACATGGCTATTACCCCAGAACAGATCACCACAAGATCGGCATCAGAGTTTGGCCGGATATTTCAAACCGGACAGGGCAACCCCGTCGATCTGACCGAGTTTCTTTTGGACCGGATCGACAAGACAACCGACTCCAATACCTTTATCACCGTCACCCATGGCAGGGCGCGGGCCGAGGCGAAGGCGTCGGCGGCGCGCCATGCGAATGGCCGTCCTCTTTCGGCGTTGGATGGGGTGCCGATTGCCTGGAAAGACCTGTTTGACGTTGCCGGAACAAGGACCACGGCAGGCTCCTCTCTGTTCCGCGATGCGCCGATCCAAGACCGGGATCTGATCTGTATAGCCAACGCGACGGCGGCGGGCATGGTGTGTCTGGGCAAGCTGAACATGACAGAGTTTGCCTATTCCGGGCTTGGCCTCAATCCGCATTTCGGCACGGCGCTCAATCCCAACGATACCGCGGTCCCGCGCTCTCCGGGTGGCTCGTCTTCCGGCTCTGGAACTGCTGTGGCCTCGGGGTTGGTGCCCTGCGCCATTGGGACAGATACCGGCGGCTCCATTCGCATCCCGGCGGCGTTCAATGGCGTATACGGCTTTAAGACCAGCGAGGGGCGCATCGACAAGACAGGCATGGTGCCACTGTCGCGGACCCTCGACACCATCGGCCCTTTGGCGCGGTCTGTCGAGGACTGCATTCTGCTCGACATGATCCTGCGAGGGGCTGCGACGACTGACGTCAGACGGCAATGCCTTGAAAGACTGCGGATCGTCGTGCCGCAGAATCAGGTGCTTGAAAGCTGCGAGCCCGCAGTGATGGAGAATTTCGAGACCTCACTGCGCCAGCTTGAAAAGGCCGGAGCAAAGATTGAGCGGCGTCATGTGCCTGAAATCGAAGAGGCGGTAACGCTGACCGCGGCGCATGGGCCTTTGGTGGCGGCGGAATCTTATCATCAATATCACGAGCTTGTTGAAAGCGAGAAGGGCCAAAAGATCGACCCCCGCGTGGTGCACCGCATCATGCAGGGCGCGAAGATGTCCGCCAACGATTTATTGTACATTCAGGACACCCGCCGCAACACCATGGAAACCCTTGCAGTGGCATTGGAGGGCGCGGTTCTGGCGATGCCGACCGCGCCGATCACGGCACCGAAGGTAGCCCCGCTCGAAGCCGATCCGGAGCTGTTTCACAAGGTCAACTTGCACGCGTTGAGAAATACCGCGATCGGCAATTTTCTGGGCATCTGCGGTCTGGCGATCCCCAATGGACGCGACCAGAAGGGGCTGCCGACCAGTATCATGTTCAACGCGCCGGGGGGTCAGGATGATTTTCTTTTAGGGCACGGGCTGGAAATCGACCGGGTGCTTCAGGATAGCTTTGATCCGACCTGGAAGCGGATTTGAACGGCGGCGTGCAGCAAGGCAATAAGGAAGAGCATTTTGACCGAGAGGCCCGTTGAGGCAATCAAAAAAGTGACCTTTGTCGGCTTGGGCAAAATGGGTCGCCCGATGGCCCTGCGACTGATTGGGTCGGGTTTCGATGTGACCTGTCATGACCGGGTGGCGGCGCTGCAAGAACCGCTGATCAAGGCCCGCGCGACCGGCGCAAAGACGCTGGGCGAGGCGGTGCGCGGTGCCGATGCGGTTATCACCATGTTGCCCGATGGCAAGGCGGTTCGGGAGGCAATGCTCGCAGAGCAGGGCGCGGCGCGGATGATGGCCAAGGGCAGCCTGCTTATCGATATGAGTTCCTCGGCCCCGATGGGCACCCGCGCCTTGGGAGAGGAGTTGCAGAGGCTGGGCATCGGGATGATCGACGCGCCGGTCTCTGGCGGCGTGGCGCGGGCGGTCGACGGCACGCTGGCGATCATGGCCGGTGGTGAGGCCGATCAGGTAGAACGGGCGAGGCCATTGTTCGAGAGCATGGGCAGCAAGGTGTTCCATGCCGGTCGCCTCGGCAGCGGACATGCGATCAAGGCGCTCAACAATTTTGTATCCGCGGCAGGCCTCGCCGCAGCCTGTGAGGCGGTGCTGGTCGCCGAAGCCTTTGGCATAGACCCGGATACGCTGGTTGATGTGCTCAATGCCTCGACCGGCAGAAACAACTCAACAGAGGTCAAGCTAAAGCCGCATGTGCTATCCGGCAGCTTTGCGTCTGGCTTTGCGATGGCGCTGATGTCCAAAGATTTGCGGACAGCGGCGGATCTCGCAAAAGACCTCAGTGCCGCCAAGGCATCACTGCCCGGCTTGTCCACCTTGCCGATGCTGTCGGGGCAGGCAGTGCTTTGGGCAGAGGCGCTGGACGCGTTGGGGGATGGGGCCGATCACACGGAAATATTCCGATTTCTCAAACATGCCGCCGAGAGCACGCCGCCGCAAGGCTGGCATCCGGCGTGAGGTAAACGTCAGTCCAGATATTCAGACCAAGGAGAGCAAAAATGACACGTATTGTTAAAACCGCCGCCGCCCAGATGGGCCCCATATCCCGTTTAGATACCCGCAAGGATACCGTGCTGCGACTGCTAGAGATGATGCGCGAAGCCAAGGCGCGCGACTGTGAACTGGTGGTGTTTACCGAATTATGCCTGACCACGTTCTTTCCGCGATGGCTGATAGAGGACGAGGCGGAACTGGACAGCTTCTATGAAAAAGAGATGCCCGGACCAGAGACTGCCGCGCTGTTTGAAGAGAGCAAGAAACTGGGGATCGGTTTCAACATGAGTTATGCCGAACTGGTTGTCGAAAATGGCAAAAAGCGGCGTTTCAACACATCCATTCTGGTCAACCAGAAGGGCGAGATCGTCGGCAAATATCGCAAGGTGCATCTGCCCGGCCATTCCGAGCCACAGCCCAACCGCACCCAGCAGCATCTCGAGAAACGCTATTTTGAGCCGGGAAATCTGGGGTTTGGCGTATGGCGCGCCTTTGGCGGCGTGGTGGGCATGTGCATCTGCAATGACCGCCGCTGGCCTGAAACCTACCGCGTCATGGGCTTGCAGGGGGTGGAGATGGTCGTGCTGGGCTATAACACGCCCTATGATCATACCGGACATACTGATATTGACAGCCTCACCCAGTTTCACAATCATCTTTCGATGCAGGCCGGTGCCTATCAGAACTCGACTTGGGTTGTTGGGACTGCGAAATGCGGTATTGAAGAAGGCTCTAACATGGTGGGTCAGAGCGTCATTATTGCGCCCTCCGGCGAGATAGTGGCGATGGCCTCGACGATAGGGGACGAAGTGATCACGGCCAGGTGCGATCTCGACATGGGCAAACGCTATCGCGAGACGATTTTCGATTTTGCTCGTCACCGCGAGCCGGAAGCCTACAAGCTGATCATCGAGCGCAAGGGTGCCATTCCGCCGGCCTGATGACGATCAAGCGATCCGGTATGATCAGCTAAACACCAAAACGCGCCAAAAATAGGGAGATCAAATCATGTTGACGGTAATCAAGAACGGAACAATCGTTACGGCAGATCGCAGCTACAAATCCGATGTGCTGATCGAAGGCGGCAAGATTGCCGCCATCGGTGAGAACCTCAAGGGTGACAAGGTGGTTGATGCGGGCGGTGCTATGATCATGCCGGGAGGCATCGACCCTCATACCCATCTGGAAATGCCGTTCATGGGAACGACAACCGCCGAAACATGGGAAAGCGGCACCATTGCAGCCCTGTCCGGTGGCACCACGATGGTGGTCGATTTCATCATTCCGGGCGAGGGCGGAATGATTGAGGCGCTGGATGCCTGGGAAGAGCGCGCCGGACGTCAGGCCGCGTCTGACTACTCTTTTCACATGGCCGTCACCGGATGGGACAAGCAGATTTTCGAGGATATGAAGACGGTCACGGAACGTGGCATCAACACCTTCAAGCACTTTATGGCCTATAAAGGCGCGTTGATGGTCAATGACGACGAGTTGTATGCCTCGTTCAAACGCTGTGCAGAGATTGGCGCATTACCGCTCGTCCATGCAGAGAATGGCGATGTCGTTGCCGCGCTCCAGCAGAAATATATGCAAGAGGGTATTTCCGGGCCAGAGGCGCATTCTTATTCACGCCCACCCGAGGTTGAGGGCGAGGCGACGAACCGGGCCATCATGATCGCCGATGCGACGGGTGTGCCAGTCTATATCGTTCACACCTCATGCGAACAGTCCCACGAAGCGATCCGCCGTGCCCGCCAGAAAGGCATGAGGGTCTACGGCGAGCCGCTCATCCAGCATCTGTTGCTTGACAGCAGCGAGTATCAGAACAAGGATTGGCTGTATTCCGCTCAACGCGTGATGTCACCGCCATTCCGTGACAAGTCGCATCAGGACAGTCTTTGGGCCGGCCTGCAATCAGGCTCGCTTCAGGTTGTGGCGACAGATCATTGCGCCTTTACCAGCGAACAAAAGAAATTCGGGCTGGATGATTTTACCAAGATTCCAAATGGCACCGGCGGGCTGGAGGACCGGCTGTCGCTGTTGTGGACCCATGGGGTGAAAACCGGCCGTCTGACGGAAAACGAATTTGTCGCCGTTACATCGACCAATATCGCCAAGATCCTCAACATCTATCCGCAAAAGGGCGCAATCATGGTGGGCGCGGATGCGGATATGGTGGTGTGGGATCCGAAAATGTCGAAAAAGATCGATGCAGCAACGCAGAAATCGATCATAGATTACAACGTTTTTCAGGGTTTTGAAGTAACGGGAATGGCGCGCTATACGATCTCGCGCGGCGAAGTCGTCTGGGGCGAGGACGGGAAAAACGAACCGCGGCCGGGGCGCGGTGAGTTCGTCAAGCGGCCGGTGTTTTCATCCGCCAATCAGGCGCTTTCGAAATGGAAGGGCCTGACCGCGCCGCGCAAGGTAGAGCGTTCAGCAAAGCATATGCCCATCGGGGTCTGACATGCACCGCCTAACAATATGACCGGTCGGGCATCCGCCGGCAGCGTCATTGATACCATGGCGATCCGCCGGCGGCTTCCACAGCCCGACGTTTGATAAGGAAGATGAAATCGTCTGATACAGAAATCATATCAATAGGGCGATCAAGCCATCTAAATTCTTAATGTATTGGAATAATCGAGCGTATCATATTGCGAGATAATGATTGCAGCCCTACACTAAGGCCCAAGATGATCGTCTGTTTGGCCGATTCCATCGGCCCAGCAAAGCTGTGGTTCCCCGGTTGTTGCAAAAAAGCATATGGGGCCAACTGTTCAGCCTACAAAGACAACGAAGTGTTTCAACAATAGTTCGTCATTCAGGGGAGAAACTAAAATGGCTAAAAAGGAAATTTATTGTGCATTCGGCACGGATATCGACTCCGTTGCCGGTTGGATCGGCTCCTACGGGGGAGAGGACTCGCCGTCGGATATCCAGCGGGGGGTTTTCGCCAGCGAAGTCGGCGTTCCGCGCCTGCTGAGGCTGTTCAAGAAGTACGATCTGAGAACGACCTTCTTTATTCCGGGCCATTCGATTGAGACCTTTCCAGATCAGTGCAAGCAGATCGTCGATGAGGGCCATGAAATCGGCGCGCATGGCTATTCGCACGAAAACCCAGTTGCGATGACCCCGGCCCAGGAAGAGGCTGTTCTGGTCAAATCCATTGACGTCATTGAGAAGCTGTCCGGCAAATCGCCACGCGGCTATGTGGCCCCGTGGTGGGAGATGTCCGCTGCAACGCCGGGACTGCTGCAGAAATACGGTTTCACCTACGACCACAGCCAAGGCTACCGCGATTTCCAGCCGTTCTATTCACGTGTCGGCGATGAGTGGACGAAGATCGACTACTCCAAAAAAGCCGAACACTGGATGAAGCCGCTCAAGCATGGCAAAGAAATCGACCTCGTTGAGATCGGGGCCAACTGGTATGTTGACGACCTTCCACCAATGATGTTCATCAAGAAATCGCCGAACAGTCATGGTTTTGTCAATCCGCACGACATTGAACAATTGTGGCGCGATCAGTTTGACTGGGTTTACCGCGAGATGGATTATGCCGTCTTTGCCTTCACAATTCATCCCGATGTGAGTGGCCGCCCGCAGGTTCTGTTGATGCTCGAACGCTTGATCGAATATATCAACGGCCATGATGGTGTGCATTGGGCTCCGTTTGAGGAAATCTGCGACGATTTCCGCACGCGCTACCCGTTTGCTGGCGGCGAACGTCCGCCCGTCATCTAAAGCGTTTCAGGTTTTCCTGAAGCAATTCGCAAGACGGCGCGGCGTAAGGGCGGGATCCAGCAATCTGGTTATTGCCCCGCGCCCCGCCGTCAGGAAGGACAGTTGCGATGTGTGCTAATTGCGGTTTTCCGGCCGCGCCGGGCCATTGGACCGAGGCCGGAATGGACGAAATCCATGATCGGCTTCAGGCACGGTATCGCCGCGCCGGGCTGTTACGTGCCGTGTTGCGCAACCATGGGCTAAGCGCCCATGACGATGCCACGACCCCTGGCATCACCATCTCTACCCTGACCGGTAATCACGAGGTCGCCCATGATCTTACGGCGGTATGGCAAGTTGCTGAAAAGTTGAGCGGCCGCGTCGTCGATCCCCTTGCCCCCGAATTCATTGGTGACGATGAGGAAACCGCAGGGCAGGGAGCGTCATGACGACCGTCAGCACGGATTCGCGAATTCCGCTGACCCTGCTTGGCGGCTTTCTCGGTTCGGGCAAAACGACTTGGCTGCGCCATCAACTGCATTCCGGAGAAATGACTGAGGCGCTGGTGGTCGTCAATGAGGCTGCCGATGTGCCAGTTGACGACATGCTGCTGTTCAAGTCGTCCGAAATCCGCCTGCTGGTCGGTGGCTGCGCCTGTTGCGAGGGCAAGGACAGGCTGATCGCGCTGTTGCGCCAGTTCTGCAATGAACGGGTCGACGAGCACTATAAGGGAACGCGTCACGAGCATATCGTGCTGGAAACCAGCGGTCTGGCCGATCCCGGCCCGATTGTCGATGCGATCGGCACCGACCCGGTTCTGATGCATCATATCGTGGTGCGCGAGATCATCGTCGCCGTTGATGCGTTACATGGGATCGGCTACCTGACATCGGAACCGCTGGGCCGCCGGCAGGTGGAAACCGCCGACTGGCTGATCATCACCAAGGCCGACGCGGTTGATCAAGACAGGTTGAGCCAGTTGCGCGCGACGCTTTTGTCAATCAATCCGGGGGCCACGATTTCCGCGTCGGCAATGGGCAGCAGGGTCGCGCTTCCCGAGATCGACGATGCAAAGGCGGTCGATCTGCCGGTTCTTGGCGATGGCGATCCGAGACCCGTCATTTCCACCTCGATCAAGCTGGCAAAGGGCACGGATTGGACCGCGTTCGGTCTCTGGCTGAGTGCACTGTTACATGCGCGCGGCGATGACCTCGTGCGGGTAAAGGGCGTCATGCGCACGCCATCGGGGCGGCTTCTGCTACAGTCTGTGCGCAAGGTCGTGCAGTCGCCCGAAATTCTTCCGGCCTCTGTGACAGCGGGAAAAGACGAAAACAGCATCGTATTTATCGGCCGTGGGTTCAGGCCGCGGGACCTGCGCATGTCGCTCAAGCGATTTGCGGGTCTGAGTCTGGAAGACGATCCAACCCCCGACCGTCAGGAGGTAATATGAAAATTATCGGTGTAGATGTGGGCGGAACCTTTACCGACTTGATCCTGTGCGACATGGCCAAAGGCAGCATCGCAACCCATAAGGTTTCGACCACGCCGGATGACCCTTCTGACGGCGTCATGCAAGGCATCGTCGAAATCTGCCGGGATAATGCCGTTGAGCCCAGCCGCATCGATTATGTGTTTCACGGCACCACGATTGCCACCAATGCTGTGCTCGAAAACAAGGGCGCGCTGACCGGCATGATAACCAACGACGGGTTTCGCGACGTTCTTCATATCGGTCGCCATCAGCGGGTCCACCATTATTCAATCATGCAGGAATTGCCTTGGCAGAACCGGCCAATCATCGCCCGGCGGTTTCGCAAGACCGTTCCGGGCCGCCTGATTCCACCATCGGGCGAAGAACTCGTGCCGCTGGATGAGAACGCCGTGCGTCAGGCCGCCCGCGAACTGCGCGCCGAAGGGGTGGAATCCGTGGCGGTGTGTTTCCTGTTTTCCTACCTGAACCCAGCGCATGAAGATCGCGCCCGCGAGATCGTTCAAGAGGAAATGCCCGATGCCTTCGTGACGACATCCTCGCATGTGTCCTCGCAGTTCCGCGAGTTTGAGCGTTTCACGACCGCGGCCCTCGCGGCCTTTATCGGACCAAAGGTCGAAAGCTATATCGACCACCTGAATGGCGTGTTGCACGAGGCGGGGATGCGCGCCGAACTGCGGATCATGGCCTCTAATGGCGGGGTTGCCACCCCCGAAATGGTCAGGGCCAAACCCGCGCTGACCCTGATGTCGGGGCTGGCAGCAGGGGTTCTTGGTGGCACCATGGTCGGCAAATTGACGGGACGCAATCATCTAATCACCTTTGATATCGGTGGCACCAGCGCCGATATCGGCATCATGCTGGATGGAGAATTGGCCGAGACCGATGCGCGCTCTACCTCGATTGCCGGTTTTCCGATCATGCTGCCGATGATCGACGTTCATACCATTGGCGCAGGCGGCGGATCTATCGCGCATGTCGATCCCGGCGGCGCGTTCAAGGTCGGGCCGCAAAGCGCGGGGGCCATTCCCGGACCGGCGGCCTATGGTCGGGGCGGCAACTATCCAACCGTGACCGACGCCAACATCGTGCTGGGGCGTCTGGACCCCGACAATTTCCTTGGCGGCGCGATGACGCTGGACGCCGAGGCGAGCAAGCGGGTGATCAAAGAACTGGCCGTCAGCCTGAACCTGACCCCAGTCGAGACGGCAGAGGGCATCATCACAGTCATGAATGCCAATATGGCCAATGCGATCCATTCACGCACCGTGCAAAAGGGGATCGACCCGCGCGGCTTTGCGCTTATCGCGCTTGGCGGTGCCGGGCCATTACATGCGGCAGAGGTCGCGCACCAACTGGGTATTCCCGAAGTGATCGTGCCGCCCTACCCGGGCATCACCTCAGCGATGGGCCTGCTGACCACCGATCTGAAATATGACGAGGTGCGCACCCAATTCCAAAAATCGGATGCGGCTGATCTGGCGCGACTGAATGTCGATTTTGCCGATATGGAGCAGAAACTGGCGGCGAATTACGACTCTGACAAGATTTCAAAATCAAACGTGTCGTTTCGGCGGTTCGCCGATTTGCGTTATGTCGGACAGGGGTATGAACTAAAAGTTGCGGTTTCTGCAGGTGACCTTAGCGAGAAATCAATCGCGCGCACATGGCAGGCGTTTCACAGAGCGCACAAGCGCGAATATGGCCATGCGTTTGCCGATAGCATTATCGAAATCGTCAACATCCGGGTGAGCGGGCAGGGCAAAATTCCGAAACTGACGCAGTTCGAGCGGCCCACCGGCACATCGCTCAAGAAAGCGCTGCGCCATACGAGAAAATGCATTTTCCGGGTTGGCGGCAAGACCTCTGAGTTCGACACCGGCTTTTACCAGCGCAATCAACTGCCGGTTGGCGTCAAACTGAAAGGGCCAGCGGTGCTCCTTCAAACGGACAGCACGACAGTCGTGCCGCCGGGGACGACCGCGATGGTCGATGAAACCGGCTCTGTCATCATAACCTTGGGAAAAGGCAAATGAGCAAAGGCAAAACAACTGTAAAGGTCACCAATACGCGGGTCGATCGCATCACCGCCTCGGTCATCAACGGCGCGCTGGAGAGCATCGCCATCGAGATGGGCCACAAGCTGATGCGCATGAGCTATTCAAGCATCATCCGCGAATCAGAGGATTTTGGCGCGGCCCTGACCGATGCGGATGGGCGGCAGCTTTGCGAATGCAAGATGTCGACGCCTTTGCAGTCCGGCCCGATCCCCGGCTACATCCGCGGCATCCTGCGCACGCTGGCAGCGCGCGGCGACAAGGTAGAGCCGGGCGATGTGATCATGCACAACGATCCCTACGGCGGCGCCAGCCATGGCCCGGATTTCGCGTTCTGCGTGCCGGTGTTCATCGGCAAGAAACTCGTCGGCTTTTCCGTTACCACGGCGCATCACCTTGATGTCGGCGCACTGACGCCCGGTAGCTGCGGCATCGTCGATGCGGTGGACACCTATGCCGAGGGTCTGACGTTCAAGGCGGTCAAGATCGTTGCGCGCGGCCATAACAACGCGGCGGTCTGGCAAATCCTGCGCAGCAATATCCGCGCGCCAGATCTGGTAGTGGGCGATATGGAGGCGCAGATTGCCTCGGCCGAAATTGGTGCGCTGCGGCTCAAGGCATTAATTCAGCAGTATGGTGAGGAAACGTTCGCCGGCGCATTCGAGGACCGTATGGATTATTCCGAACGGCTGATGCGCCAAGCGATTGCCGATCTGCCCGACGGCGAATATTCTGCGACCACCTATATTGACGGTTTCCCGGATATCCCCGACCCAAAATATCACGACCTGCCGATCAAGGTGACGCTACGCATCAAAGGCGATGAAATAGAGGTCGATCTGACCGGCACGGCGGATGAGATTCCGGACAAGCCGATCAACATGCCGCTTGAAGGAACGGTCGATTGCGCCATCTGGCTGACGCTGCGCTCTATTCTTCTGGATAGTGTAATTTATGGCGACATATCGCAAAACTCCGGCCTGACCCGGCCAATTACGATAACGGCGCCGAAAGGGTGCCTTGCCAACCCGAATTTCCCCGCCCCGGTCATTGCACGGTTCTGCACCGGCAACCAACTTGCCGATACGGTGATGAAGGCATTGTCACAGGCGGTTCCCACTCAGGTTTCGGCCGGCATCGGCAATCTTCGTGTCGCCGCCTTTTCCGGGCTGAACGCCGGTCAACACTGGGTGCATATGGAGATTCTCGAAGGCAGCTACGGCGGCCGCTTTGGCCTCGACGGGATGGACGCGGTTGATACCCTCTATGCCAACACTCGTAACAACCCGGTAGAGGATATGGAATCCCACCTGCCCCTGCGTATTGATTGTTACGAGTTGCGCAATAACGCGGCCGCGGCCGGAAAGTGGCGCGGCGGGGTGGGGGCTATTCGCGGCTTCACCTATCTGGCGGATGGCGGTTTTTCCATCGAGGGCGAGGGGCATATCTACCCGCCGTGGGGTTTTGATCACGGCAAGGACGGCACTACGGGAGAACTCAAACTGGTTGGCAAGGACGGCACCGAAAAAAGCCTGATCTCCAAGGTACCCTACCATCGCATGACAGCTGGCGACAGCCTCGTCACCTACGGCCCCTGCGGCGGCGGCTACGGCAATCCGCTGGAGCGCGAGCCGTCAAAGGTGTTGGCCGATGTTCTCGACGGGTTCATCACAGCCGAAATGGCCAAGGTCGATTACGGCGTCGTCATCCGCAACAAGGCGGTGGATCAGGCGGCGACTGTCCAACTGCGATCAGCAGGATGAACGCCACATCCGCCCGGAAAGGATCGCCATGCGCGCATTAGTGCTGGAACAAGCTGATGGTCGGCCCGAAAGCATCGTGATCAGGGATTTGCCCGATCCACAGCCGGGCACGGATGAGGTCGTGGTGTCCGTGGCCTACGCCGGCTGCAACTATGCCGACACCATGATGCGCACCGGAATCTATCCGCATCCCAAAGGCTACCCATTGGTTGCCGGGATCGAGATGTCCGGCACGGTTGATGCCGTCGGCCCCGGTGTCACCCACCTCAAGCCGGGCGACCGGGTTGCGGCATTCTGCGAGAACGCAGGCGCATTTGCAGAGCAGTGCCTGATCGAGAAAAAGCGCCTCGTCAAGATCCCTGACAGGATGGGGTTCGATTTTGCAGCGGCTTTTTTCGTTCAGGGGCTGACCGCCTGGCACCTCCTCCATACGGTCAGCATCACGCACCCCGGCGACGTGGTTCTTGTCCACGCCATCGGCGGCGGGGTCGGGCTCTACCTCACCCAACTTGGCGTCGAGGCGGGAGCCACCGTTCTGGGAACCGTCGGCACACCCGGCAAGGAAAAGCGCGCGCTGGAATGGGGCGCCTCTGCCGTCTCGCTGCGCGCAGAGCAGGATTTCTGCGCCATGGTGAACGAGTTTACCAAGGGGCGGGGCGTCGACAAAGTCATCGACTCGACCGGCGGCAGTATTCTTGACCGGAGTTTTGACTGCATCCGAACCCTCGGCCATGTAGTCAGCTATGGCGAGGCAGAGGGCAAACCCTATGCAAACCTGTGGGAACGACTGGTGCGCAAATCTCTGACCTTCACGCGTTTGCATATCGGGCATATTGATTGCAACTCCGCCGCATGGCGGGAGGGCGCAGAAAAAGTCATGCAACTGATCGGTACAGGATCGGTGCGGGTTCCCGTCGAGGGGGTCTATGATCTTGAAGACGCCTATGAAATGTACCAACGGCTGGAATCGCGCAGCGTTGCCGGCAAACTGCTGCTGCGGATCGGATGCTGAACCGTTACGCGAATGGTCGCCGGCCAGCCCAGAAATAAGGAAACAAAATGGTTACAGCAACATTTCCCAAGACCTTTTCCAAATTCGCCCTCGGGCCTCTGAAACTGAAAAATAGGATCGTGATGGCCCCGCTGACCCGGCAGAATGCCGAAGATGACGGCACCCCGACCGCCGAAATGGCCGGATATTACGCCCGCCGTGCAGCGGGTGGTGTCGGCATGATCATCACCGAAGGCACCTATCCGACGGATGAGTTGGGCTGCGTTGCCTACCTGTCGCAGCCGGGCATCGTGACGAAACGCCATATTGAGGGCTGGCGGCAAACCACTGATGCGGTCCATGCCCACAATGTTCCGATCCTGCTGCAATTGATGCACGGCGGTCGGGTCAGCGACCCGCGATGCCTTCACGAGGGCGAAAGCCCGGTGTCAGCCTCCGCAACCCATAGTGGTGGCTGGGTTCTTTATACCGACACGGACGACGAGAAACACAATCGCGGCCTGACCGGCGATTGGCCCAAGGTCACGTTCCCACCCGCCCGCGAACTGACAGTGGCCGAAATCGAGCAGATCGCCGACGGCCATGCGGCGGCGGCAAAACGCGCGGTCGATGCCGGGTTTGACGGCGTGGAAATCCACGGCGCGAACGGCTATCTCTACTATCAATTCATCCACCCGAAAACCAACCACCGGACCGATACCTACGGCGGCTCTGCCGAAAACAGCGTCCGGGCGGTAAAACTCGCCTGCAAAAAGGTTCGCGAAGCAATCGGGCCGGATAAAATCATTACCCTGCGGCTTAGTCAGGACGGCGTCGATGACTTTGGCGGCGCATGGCCCGGCGGGGTAGAATATGCCTGCGAACTTGGCGCGGCGCTGGCCGATTGCGATGCGGACGCGCTGCATTGGTCCAGCTTTGACTGGAAGGACAACCGCGATCCGAATTCTGACCTGCCCATGGCGACGGCGATTGCCAAGGCCAGCGGTAAGCCGATGATCGTGAACGGTGGTATTGCCGATGGTGCCAACTCAGAAGAGGTTCTCGATAGCGGAGCAGGGGAACTCTGCGCCGTAGGGAGACCGCTTTTTGCACATCCCGACTGGCCTCATATAATCAGATCGGGCGAGCCCTATGAATGGCTTCCTTTCGATCGCAAATATGTCATCTGTGCGCCCGTTGACTACCGACACGTTTACCCCGCTAACCTGCTCGTCCCTGATTGGAATCCCGACACATCCAAGCGACGCAAGCCGGGCTGGATGGGCAGTTAAAGTGCAAGGCGCGCTAGCTGCGACATCGCGCAACCGAAATGACGATCTCTCCATCGGCATGATGGAGAGATCATCTTTTTCTCGATACCTACACCGGCCTCCATGGCGCGCTTGTATTCCAGCGGAACGGTCGCTGAATCCTGCAACGCAATGCCGGTGGAATCGAAAATCGTGATTTCATCCTCCGATGTCCGGCCCTTTATCTTACCGGTGACGACTTCACCGATTGATCCGGCAAGATCGGCCTCGGTAATTAGTCCTTGGCTCAACGGCACGTTGATCTCGCCATCGGTGCGGCATTGGCGGATGTCGTCAACGAAAATGCGCGCTTTGGTCAGCAGCGTGCCCTCAAGCTCCTGATCGCCCGCCTTATCGGCCCCGACGGCGGCGATATGGGTGCCCGGCGCGATCCACGCCGCCTTGATGATCGGCGTGCGGGCCGGTGTCAGCGTCACCACGACATCGGCACCGCGCACGACCTCTTCGGCATTGGTCGAGGTCTTGATCGTGAAATTTTCATATTTCGGCTGCTGCGTCTCAACGAAATGATCGAGCGTGGCCTGCGATCTGCTCCAGATGCGGACCTCTTCCCACTTGAATATCTCGTTACAGGTGGCAAGCGCCCCCTCTGCCATATGACCGGCCCCGACAATCGCCAGCGTCTTGGAGTTTTTGCGCGCCATCCATTTCGCCGATACCGCCCCCGCAGCGCCAGTGCGCATGACGGTGTGGTAGCTGCCATCGACAATCGCCAGCGGAAAGCCGGTTTCGGGATCGGTATAGATCAAGATCGAAAATACCGTTGGCAGGTTGTATTTTTCACGGTTGTTTTCGCGGATTGAAACCCATTTGCAGGCGGCTGCGTGCGGCTCCTCAATATATGACGGCATCGCCTCCCACTCGCCGGCAAAACGATCGAGTACGATATGGCCTTTCGGATCCATATAGTAACGCCCCTCGCCATGCATCCGGTAGGCCTGTTCGACACAGTCGTTATACTCGCCCGGTGTCAAAAGCCCGATCATTTCGGTGCGGCCCAGTATCAATGTCTTTCGGTTCGCCCAGTTTTCCATGAGATTTGCCCTTACATGAAGATTACAATGGTGTCACGCGTTCCGCCCGGCGCGGGCCGTCATCACCAGACGGCCATCGCCCGCCCGCGCCTCCAGCTCCAAGGCGGCGGCGGATTGACTGGCAAAGAGGTCAAGCTTTTCACCACAGATAAGCGGCGACTGACCCTTAAAGCGGAAACTCACAAACTGGCCGATTTCGCGCCGCGCAAGATCGGCCAGCAAGGTGGCAATCAGCGGCCCGTGGACAACGAGCCCGTCATACCCCTCGACACCCGTTGCATAGGGGTGATCGTAGTGGATGCGATGGCCGTTAAAGGTGAGGGCAGAATAGCGAAACAGTAGGACGGGATCCGTTTTGATCGTTGCAAGAGGTTTGCCCACCAGGCGCTCGGCTCTTACCATTGCGGTACGTTTGCCGATGTCGCCGGTTGGATCGCGATAAACAATATCCTGCGTTTCGGTCAGGGCCGGGCCGCGATCAGTCGAGATCTCATGCACCACCTTGACGAAGACCAATGGGCCGGTGCGGCCCTGTTTCGGCTCTATCGCGGATATTGTCGAGCTGCGCGTCACCGCATCACCCACCGCCAGCGCGTCAAAGAACCGCAATTCACCCCCCGCCCACTTCCGCCGAGACAACGGAATCCGCGGCAGATGCAGGCCAAGCGCCGGATGGCCGTCCGGCCCCAGATTTCCGGCGGGTTCCGCAATCGGCGCAAGGCACCAATGCAGGCAGGCCAGTGGGCGCCCCGTCTCGTCCGCCAGATCAACCAGCGGCACAGTCGCGCAAAAACGCTCCACCAACCCTGCGGTTATTCGTTCGCGACCGACGTGGCTGCGACCGATCCATTCTGCATAATCATCGGCCGTATGGCCCTTTTCCTGCTCAACCATCGCGCACCTCATTCGGTGTCTCGCCCAATCCCGGCACCGCGCCATAGCTGCGCGGCGCGCCTCTGAATTTTGCCGCTGGCTGCGCAAAGCTGACCGGCCCCAACGGCGTCTGCACCTCAATGCGTTTCAGCTCACCATGCTCGGCCAACCCCTGCATGTCGTTGACGATGGCAAAGGCGATGCCGTTTTTGTCCAACTTCGCAACCACGTCCTCCCGCCCAAGCGCCCCAAACGCCGCCGAAACAAGGCGATCCGTCCGCTCCCGGTTTTCCACCCGCGCCACATTGCTGCACGTTAATGGGTCGTTCACCGCCTCTGGCGCATCAATCACCTCACGGCACAGCACCGCCCACTCCCGCTCGCTCTGAATGGAAATCAGCACCTGCGAGCCGTCAGCGGTGGCAAACACACCATAAGGCGCAATTGACGGATGCCTGAGGCCAAGACGGTGCGGCGTATTTCCAGCCTCGTGATTGAGCAGAGGCACGGTCAGCCAATCCGCCATCACGTCGAACATCGAAATCTGGATATCCGCGCCCTGCCCGTTTATTGACCGCCCGATCAGCGCCTCGAGGATGGCAGCATGTGCCGTGGCCCCCGTCGCGATATCGACGATCGAGACGCCAACGCGCGATGGCTCATCCGGGCCACCGGTGATCGAGCACAGACCCGATTCCGCCTGAATCAGCAGATCATAGGCCTTGCGTTCCGCCAGCGGGCCATCCGCATCATAGCCCGATATAGAACAACAGATCAGCCACGGATTCTCGGCGCGAAGCTGCTGGGGATCAAAGCCGAGTTTGGCCGCGGACCCCGGCCTGAGGTTTTGGATGAACACATCCGCCCCGGCGATCATATCGGCGAGCCGCCGTTTGCCCTCGTCCGTCGCCAAATCCAGAACCACCGAATCCTTGCCCCGGTTCAGCCATACGAAATAACTGCTCTGCCCCTTTGCGGCCCTGTCATAGCCGCGCGCAAAATCCCCCTCTGGGCGTTCCACTTTGACCACCCTCGCCCCCGCATCGGCAAGACGTGCCGTCGCAAACGGCGCGGCAACCGCCTGTTCTAACGTCACAACAGTAAGACCTTGGAGCGGCTGCGACAGGGTTCTGGCGGGAGTTGCCATCAATAAGACCTCGGCAGTCCAAGAACATGCTCCGACAGATAGGACAGGATCAAATTCGTCGAGATTGGCGCGACCTGATAAAGCCGCGTCTCGCGGAACTTACGCTCGACATCGTATTCCTCGGCAAAGCCAAAGCCGCCATGGGTCTGTAGACACGCTTCACCCGCCTTCCACGACGCATCGGCGGCCAGCATCTTGGCCATGTTCGCCTCTGCACCGCAGGGATCCCCGGCCTCATACAAACGGCAGGCGTCCATGACCATCAGATTGGCCGCCCGCATCGCCGCATAGGCGAGGGCAATCGGAAACTGGATGCCTTGGTTTTGCCCAATCGGGCGGCCAAAAACCACACGCTCATTGGCATAGGCGGTTGCGGTCTCGATGAACCATTTGGCATCGCCGATACATTCGGCAGCAATCAGGATTCGTTCTGCATTCATCCCCGACAGGATGTAGCGAAATCCTTTGCCCTCCTCGCCGATCAGGTTTTCGATGGGAATCTTAACGTTGTCGAAAAACACTTCGGTCGTGGCGTGGTTCATCATCGTCCGGATCGGCCGGATCGACAGCCCGTTATCCGCCGCCTCCTGCATGTCGAGGATGAACACCGACAGGCCATCGGTCTTGCGCTCTACGCTCTCGCGTTCTGTGGTACGGGCAAGCAGGACCATCAGATCGGAATGTTCAGCCCGAGAGGTCCAGATTTTCTGACCGTTGACGACATAATGATCGCCCTCCCGCCGCGCAAAGGTGCGAATGGATCCGGTGTCGGTACCGCTGGTCGGTTCGGTCACGCCAAACGCCTGCAACCGTTTCCGCCGCGCCGCGATATCCGGCAGATAACGCTGTTTCTGCGCGTCACTGCCGTGGCGCAGAATGGTGCCCATCGTGTACATCTGCGCGTGACAGCCAGCGCCATTGCATCCGGCGCGCTGAATTTCCTCCAGAATCGCGGCCGCGGCAGAGAGGGGCAAACCAGCCCCGCCATATTCCTCCGGGATCAACGCGCCCAGCCAGCCATTTTGCGTCAGGGCATCGACGAACTCGGTTGGATAGGCGCGTTCGCGATCAACCTTCTGCCAGTATTTGCCATCAAAGCCGGAACAGAGCTTTTTAACCTCGTCGCGAATCTCTGGATAGTCATATGTGAAACTCATGGCAGCCCCGCTATTCAGTCCATCCCTGTTTTAGCAAATCTGCGCTGGAGCGGAACAAACATAATTGCTATATCTGATATGACATCCACAACATATCGGGACGATCCGTGCCTTTTCAGGACTTGAATACAAAGCGGCTAAAGATATTTCTGGCCGCCGCATCGGTCGGCAATCTGTCGCAAGCGGCCAATTCGCTTGGCATGTCGCAGCCATCGCTGTCGCGCCAGATTGCCGCGATAGAGCGGGATCTTGGCGCGCGACTGTTCGTGCGTACCGGGCGCGGAATGGAACTTACAGAAGCGGGTGACCTGTTTCATACCCACGCCGCAGAGATACTCAAGACGATGATGAATGCCGCGGATGCCCTTGATCAACTCAGCGGTCAGGTGCGCGGCGAGGTACGGCTGGGCCTGCCGCCGACCGTTGCCCATATTCTCGCCCTGCCGCTAATTGATGCGTTGCAGGCCAATTTTCCAGAGGTCCGGGTGACCATCATGGAAGGGTATAGCGGCCATGTTCTGGAATGGCTGTCGCAGGGCCGCGTCGATATCGGAATACTCTATACAACCAGCCAAACCACCAGCCTGCAAGCGGATCTACTGGCCGAGGAGGAACTGGACCTGATCACCTCACCGCAAACCGCTGCCGCCTTGGGAACGGTTGTCACCGGCGAACAGGTCGCGGCCCTGCGCCTTGTGCTGCCCTCGCGCGCGCATGGGCTTCGGCAGTTGATCGAGGGGCGCTTCGCAGCACTCGACATCGGGCTTGATGTTGCAATGCAGGTCGACGCTTTCAGCACCACGCTGCGCCTTGTCGAGGCCGGCAAGGGCTGCACGATATTGCCGCGAATATCCGTCGCCGACCGGATCGCGGCGCTGACCATCCACAAACCAAAGCTGCGCCGTCGTATTCTGTTCGCAACCTCCCCCGCCCATCCACCCAGCGAGGCGGTGCGCGCCCTCGCCTCCTTTTCCCGCCGCCACTCGGCCGAATTGTTCCGCGCCTGACGTCGGCATTTTCGTCTGACTTGACGGCCAGTCCTGATAGAATGGACAAGGACAGACACCAGAGGCAATGGCTTGATGATGTCTGAAAATGGTTCAGGAGACGAATTTTTGGACGAAGATATTTTCAAAAAAGGGCCTCGAAAAACGCCGCGAAACGCTAGGGGCGGAGTATGTCGACCGCACTCTTGCAGCCGCCGATGATTTCAACCGCCCGTTTCAGGAGGCGATGACACCATCGACCCCAAAACCCGATCCATGATGAACCTCGCCATGATTGGGGCGCTCGGCAAGATGACGGAATGGGAATTGCACTGCCGTGGCGCGATCCGCAATGACGTCTCTGCCGACGAAATCCGCGCAATAGTTCATGTCATCGCCATATATTGCGGTGTTCCGCAGGGGGTTGAGTGCTTTCGCTCCGCGCGCAAGGTTCTGGAACATGCGGATATGCTTTAGGCGCAGGCCCATCGCGCGCAGGGTGGCGTCTAGCGCGCCCTTCTGTCGCGCTTGGCGATATCGACAAAGTTCAGCAATGCCTGCGCGCGGTTGTTTCGTTTCCAGGCCAATATCGTCTGGCTGCGAAAAGAATCCTCCGCGATCGGGCGCACCTCGACATTTGAGCCAAGAAAACCAATCAGGCTTTCTGGGTAGATCGTGATGCCCATTCCCGCCGCAACCAGCCCGAGCAGGGCAAGAGTGGTCGACGCCTCCAGCTTTGGATTAAGCGCGATGCCGGAATGGCTGAACAGGTCATCCAATCTATGGCGATACTCGCCCCATTCCGAAATATCGCCCAGAATCAGGTCTTCGTGGCGGATGTCATCGGGCACCACATGAGTCTTGCGCAACAGCGGATGGCCTTTCGGCGCGACCACATAAAATGGCTCCGATGCCAGCAGAACGCTATGGCATTCACTGTTTTCATAGGGACCGATCATGAAACCCATATCAATCTCATCGTTGATCAGCGCGATCTTTTGCCCCTGTGTCCGCATGTAGCGAAGTTCAAGAGATATCTCGGGATACTTGGTCTCAAAAGCAGCGATGGTCCGCGGCATCAGTTTGGTCGCCGCAAACGCCATATATCCCACCCTGATCAGACCGGTGTGCCCCTCGGCCACTCTGCGGGCATCGATGACTGATTGCGCGCAATCGGCCAGTATCCGCACCGCGCTGTGATAAAACGTCTGGCCCGCCGCCGTCAGCATGACCTCGCGCGTTGTGCGTTCCAAGAGCGAATAACCAATCTCTGCCTCCAGCTTTTGAATCCTGCGGCTGAGGGCCGACTGATCGACCGCAAGGCGGCTAGCACTGCGACGAAAATTCAGCTCCTGCGCTACGGTGACAAAAGACTGGAGCAGGGAAATTTCCGGTAAACCCACCATATGACCCTCATGCCTGCTCGCAGCGGCGCACTTTGATGCGTAGGTTGCATTAATATTTGTTCACTTGTCAATTCAGAATCAGATCAACGCGCCCTATGCTCTGCAAAGATAGCTTGCGGATGTGTCCCAACATATCGTGCTTTGCTGAACAGACCGAGCTGTAATCACCCAAAACTTCAGGAGAGCCCCATGAGCACTATCGATATCAAAGAACTGGATCAATTGCTGCAAGCTGCGTTTGATGCATCAAGCAAGCTCTATCAAGAGCGTGGATTTCAGCGCCGCGTCGGCTTTGGCAAACGCCCTGCCCTGATCAGCGTCGATCTGGCCAATGCCTGGACCCGTCCAGGCAACCCGTTCACCTGCGATCAGGAAAAGATGGATAATGAAATTATCCCGGCGATGCAGAAACTGCTCAAGGCGTTCCGCGCGCAGAAATTGCCGGTCGTGCATGTGACCACCGCCTACGAAATCACCGACCGCAACGCGCCCTTTACCGATATGGGCTTGTGGCACGACAAGATCCCGATAGATGTTGTCAACCTCGCCAACAAGGAACTTTGGGCCATCGACAGCCGCATCGCGCCAATAAAAGGCGAATACACGCTGCTGAAAAAGCGCGCGTCGGCCTTCCACGGCACTGAACTGGCGGGAATTCTGCGCGCCAACAACGTCGATACCATCCTCGTCACCGGCGTCACCGCCAGTGCCTGCGTGCGTCAGACGGTCTGTGACGGCATCGCCGACGGCTTCCGCCCGATTGCGGTCCGCGAAGCCATCGGCGACCGAGTTCCGGGAGCCGTGGCCTGGAACCTCTTTGATATAGACGCCAAGTTCGGCGATGTGAAATCGGTCGATGAATGTGTCGCCTATATCGCCGGATTGGGTTCCGCAGCCGCCGAGTAGCGCTCCAGAATCCAGATCTGCGCCTCAGGCCGGCCCTATTGGCTGGCCGGGGCGATTTTGCCGTCGATGGCCCCCCGCCCCGCATGAAAATGAAACCAGCCCCTACTGCTCCAAATCGTCGAACGACCCCGGCACCATTTCGGCCCAGAACGCCTTGGACCTGTCCCGCTTTCATGCCGCTCCTTTGATTGAACTTCGTCCCTGTTCCCGGACATTGGGGTACTTTACCCCTGTCCGTGAAAGGGGCACCAAATGGGACAACAGCGACGGAAGTACACAGACGATTATAAGGCAGCGGCAGTTGAGCGACTGTACGAGCCTGGGGCGACGCAAGGCAGCGTTGCCAAGGCAGGGGAATCGCGTTTGGAAATTTGAGCGTGAAGAATGTGAACATAGCGCGAACAGTTTGACTCTCTCGTTGCGTTCGTGGTCAGGTTTTGGTGATTTTCGATCTCGATTTGACGAGACAGA
>Ga0105054_10002063_pt1 | contig 32401 bp, 25 predicted proteins | sample BON02_FD_78091 | JGI IMG/M metagenome (GOLD analysis project Ga0105054, IMG submission 78091) | Freshwater microbial communities from Lake Bonney liftoff mats and glacier meltwater in Antarctica - BON-02 (megahit assembly) | ecosystem: Environmental > Aquatic > Freshwater > Ice > Glacier...
ACCAGTTTTTACCTTCTGTAAACCTGGTTATAAGCATGGCCGAAACCGTATCGCCTGTTGCATTTAAAACGGTAGCCATGGGATCAACAAGGGTGCCTATAATCATCACTACAGGTAACATCTCTATAGGAAACCCATAAACAGTCATGACCAAAATTTCTCCTATATACCCTCCATTTGGTATTCCTCCTTCCACCATACTCACAATAATAGTGATGCCTAATGCCATAAGGATTGTGCCCGGATCCATAAAATCCTTACCCATTATAGCAAATACAGCGGCGATTTTTATGATTGATGAAACACTGGATCCGTCTTTATGAAGCGGGGCTCCCAGAGGAATAACCAGGTTGCTGATATGCTCAGGAATTTTCATTGCCCGAGCTGCCGCAAGATTAGCCGGAATAGTAGCTACACTGCTACATGTACTTACTGCGGTAAAAGTTGGGATTATATTATTCTTCCAAAATATTTTTATTCCCGGAATACCTCCTGCTATAAATGCATACATTGTAAAGAAAACAAAGAAATAAAAGGTACAAAAACCATAATATATCGCCATCGAATGACCGTAGGTTCCGAAAAGTTGCGGACCAAATACACCTATCTGATAAGCAAAATAAGCTCCCAATCCCAGTGGGGCAAGTTTCATAATCATGATAAGAAATTGCTTCATAACCTCATCACCGGCTATCAGAAATTTTTTAAAAGGATCAGCAACTTCACCTGATCTCGAAGTTGCAAAACCAATAAAAAAGGAAAATATAATAAAGGCCAGCATGCTCTTTCGGGATAATAACTCCGAAAATTCATTTACCGTTAATAAACTTGCTGCTTGTTCTCCAAAACTTGCTGTATGTACCTCTTCAACAGTATTTGCTACAGTTTCAATATTTTGTGGAAGCGGAAATATCGCGACTGTAAAAATTGTCAATATAGCCGATATAAGTACTGTTCCTAAAAATACTAAGATCATTACCAACATTACCTTTCCCATTTTTTTTGAACGATCAATATTTGCTATTGAAGATGCTATTGCGAAAAAAATAAGAGGAATTACAGCTGTAAAAAGAAGATTTAGGAAAATATCACCTATTGGTTTAATTACCTCAACCTGCTTGCCTAAAAACAATCCCAAAAAAGTTCCAATTGTTATGCCAAGAATCAGCCAAAGTATACTGGCATAGTTCTTTAAAAAACCGGAGGATTGATCATTCATTTTTACAAACCTAGTTTGGCAGATATTTCAAGCATACGTTCAATGGGTAAACGAGCTCTTTTTATTATATCAGCAGGAACAGTAACTTCCGGAAGACCATTCTTAATACACAGATAAAGCTTTTCCAGCGTATTTCTTTTCATATGCGGACAATCATTACATGCACATAAATTATCTGGTGGTGCCGGAATAAATACTTTATCAGGATTAGCCTTTTCCATCTGATGGATAATTCCACTTTCGGTAGCCACAATAAATTCTTTAGCCTGATTATTTATAGTGTATTTCAATAAACCGGTAGTGGAACCTATATAATCAGCCATCTTTAAAACAGCCTCTTCACATTCAGGGTGCGCAATAAATTTAGCCTCCGGATGTCTGTTTTTTAATTTAAGTATTCGCTGCTGTGAAAAAATTTCATGAACCATGCATGCGCCATTCCATAAAACCAGTTCTCTTCCCGCTTTCTTTGCTACCCAGGCACCTAAATTTTTATCAGGACCAAAAATAATTTTCTGATCCTTTGGTAAACTCTCCACAATCTGTACAGCATTTGATGAAGTACAAACTATATCGCTCATTGCTTTTAATTCAGCTGTACAATTTACATAGGTTATTACCAAATGATCAGGATATTTTTCCTTAAATTTTGCAAATAATTTTGGCGGACAACTGTCTGATAATGAACAACCTGCTTTTAAATCTGGTAGTAATACCTTTTTTGAAGGTGATAATATTTTAGCCGTTTCAGCCATAAAATGAACACCTGCAAATACAATTACTTCAGCATCTGTCTTTGCTGCCTGTTGCGATAAACCCAGACTGTCACCAATAAAATCTGCAATATCCTGTATGTCAGGTTCTTGATAATAATGTGCTAAAATAACTGCATTTTTTTCCTTTTTTAACCTGTTTATTTCTGCAAAAAGATCAAGCGTCGGATCTATTGGCTCATCAATAAAACCTTTAATATTTAATTCTTCTAAGGTATCCATTTATCAACTATTCAATAATTACAATTTATATTATAAATAAGAATCTTATTGTTATTAGGGTGTTGGTATTGTGAATAATAAAACTAATATTTTGTCGTGATTATTATTTTTAATTAATTATCCACAAATTTTAAACAATGTTTTCAATCTAAATATTTGATTATTAATATTTTAATTTATTCAGCTATTTTTTCTAAATTTTATTTGTTTAGTTTTTCATATTTATAAAAAGTGGAATACTCCTTGGTTTTTACTTAAAACTAAATCAAAAATAAGTTAAATTAAAGTTATTAGAAGTATTTATCAGTCTGTTTATAAATTAATCAACTACTATTAGTAGTAAATTAACATCTTTGATGTGGTTGTTAACATTATTATTCATTACCAATATTATATATATTTTATTCGATGAAAATTGTTGATTTTTTAGTGATAGGATCCGGTATTGCGGGTTTAAGTTTTGCATTAAAGGCTGCTAAATATGGTAAGGTTTTGATAGTTACCAAAGCTAACGAGGATGAATCCAATACTAAATACGCTCAGGGTGGCGTTGCTGTGGTTGTGGATAAAGAAGAGGATTCTTTTGAAAAACATATTGACGACACCTTAATTGCCGGCGATGGATTATGCGACCGAAATATTGTTGAGATCGTTGTTAAAGAAGGCCCGGCCCGTATTGAAGAGATTATTAAATACGGTACCCATTTTGATAAAACCAATAAAGGAATATTTGACCTTGCAAAGGAAGGCGGTCATTCTGAAAGTCGCGTGCTTCATTATAAAGATATAACCGGTTTTGAGATTGAGAGAGCCTTACTTGAGCAAATACACAATGATCCTAATATTGAAATTTTAACCCATTATTTTGCAGTTGAATTAATAACACAACATCATATTGGTGAGTTTGTTGACCGAAAATCAGAAGATATTGAATGTTATGGTATTTATGCTCTTGACACTTCTACAAATAAGGTTGAAAAGTTCCTTTCTAGAGTTACTTTAATGGCATCCGGTGGTGCCGGTCATATTTATGCTACGACTACTAATCCTGTTATCGCTACCGGTGATGGAATTGCGATGGCTTATCGTGCCAAGGCGAAAGTGAGGAATATGGAGTTTATTCAGTTTCATCCTACCGCTTTATATAATCCGGGGGAGTATCCGTCTTTTTTAATATCTGAAGCTGTTCGTGGTTTTGGTGGTGTTCTTAAAACCAGAAATGGTGAAGAGTTTATGCAGAATTATGATAAACGTGGTTCTTTAGCTTCTCGTGATATAGTAGCCAGAGCTATTGATGCCGAAATGAAGAAATCGGGAGATGATTTTGTTTATCTGGATATAAGACATCGTGAAAAGGCTGATATTCTATCTCATTTTCCAAATATATATGCAAAGTGTTTGAGCATTGGCATAGATATGACCCATGATCTCATTCCGGTTACCCCTGCTGCTCATTATATGTGTGGTGGTATTATGGTTGATGAAAATGGTTGTTCTTCAATTCACAGGCTATATGCTTGTGGAGAATGTACTTCAACCGGATTACATGGAGCAAACAGACTGGCTTCAAATTCTTTACTAGAAGCCCCTGTATTTGCTCACAGGATTTATGAAAATGCCATCCGTACTTTTAAAAATCATGTAATTCCTGATAATATTCCTGAATGGGATGAGACAAATACAAAACTGTCTAATGAAGATATACTTGTAACCCATAATCTTCGTGAAACCCAAAAGGTAATGAATGATTATGTGGGAATTGTCAGATCTGATTTCAGACTCGAAAGAGCCTTAAGACGATTGGGTTTACTTTATGAAGAAACAGAAAGTTTTTATAAGGAGACAACCCTGTCTGTTAAATTATGTGAACTGCGTAATGTGATTCAGAACGCTTACATTGTCATAAAGTCAGCAATGTTACGAAAGGAGAGCAGGGGACTTCACTATACAACTGATTATAAGCCTCATGCACTGGAACCACATGATACTGTTTTTTAATATGGTTTAGCTATGGCACTTATTTTACCTGTTAAGAATGTATTTCCTGAAATTGGAGATAATTGTTTTCTTGCTGAGAACAGCACAATTGTTGGTGATGTTGTTATCGGAAATAATTGTTCTGTATGGTTCAATGCCGTGATCAGAGGTGATGTTAATTACATCAGGATAGGAAACAATACGAATATACAGGACGGGGCTGTAATACATTGCACTTACCAAAAGGCTGCTACTGAAATTGGTAACAATGTATCAATAGGGCATAATGCCCTGGTTCATGGATGTACACTTTTTGATCATGTACTCATCGGGATGGGAGCTATTGTAATGGATCATGCCATTGTAAATGAGTTTTGTATTATTGCAGCCGGAGCTATTGTTTTAGAGAATACAGTTTGTGAAACCGGCCATTTATATGCTGGGATTCCTGCAAGAAAGATTAAGCCTTTAACTGAGCAGCAAATCGAAATGCTGAATAAGCTTCCTGAAAACTATAAATTGTATTCTACCTGGTTTATTGCGGATCCGGAATGATTACATTTTCTTCTAAATCCCAGTTGGGTCTTAAAGAGATTATTTTATCTAAATTCCAGGTTTTTTCAGGCTGTCTTCCTTTTTTAAAGTCACCGGTATCCCATTCCCCATTTGCGTTATCGTCGTATATAACACGTATATAATACTTTGCAGTAGGATATCTGATATAATTCAGAAGTGTATTCTTTTTAATCGAATTTTGTTTAAGTATATCTTTTTTTTCATTTAACCACTGTACCAGATAAGTTTTTGTGGTATCTGGTACAGTAATATTTATGGATATGCTGCCATAATTATCGTCTATATCTAATTCAAATTTTTTATTATAAACTTTAGATTTTGTTCCCAGTACATCTGTAAATGCATTCTCATCCAGTTTTAAAGTATATTGTTTTTTAGATTTCCAGGGATATTTTAAGCTATAAATTCTGAGTGAATTTGGGTCTTTGATTATTTGAAACCCCTTTGCAGGTATGGAGTCTTCTAGAAGCGTTATTTGGGATTCTTGGTAGGATTTTATTGGGGAAGAGAATTTTAGTATGAATTCAGCACCCGGTCTGATCTTTGCTCCGGAAAGATTGTCGGATGCAATCAGGGATTGCACATAAGTATCTCTTTTATTCCTTCTGAGTGTTACAGTGTCAAGTGCTTTAGTACCTGAATTAATCACTACATTAATCGAATCAAAACTTAGTTCAGGTAACCATATTGTAGCTGAATCCCTGCTTAAGCTGAATTCTACTGTTTTGTTTTGATCAAGGATTGCCGGTTCAGTAATACTGATTGATGGATCGGTAAGGGGTCTGTTAAAGGTCAAATTTATTCTTCCATCTCCTTCAATGCGACGATCCTTTACCATAAAAACAGAAGGATATTCTTTAAACACCTGAAGTATAATTCCACTTGTGTCTTTACTTAACTTGAGAGGGGTTTGCAGGAATCCAATTTCTTCATTTTGTCCATTATATATTCTGTCTCCTCCTTGTTCAAGTAAGGCATATAATTTGTAGGTGTCTTCTCTTAGATTTGATAATTTGAACGTACCCGCCGTGTCAGTTATATTGAAAATGCTAGCCTTTTTTTCCCCAAATAGTGAATCCTGATCTAATGGTAGGATGAATACAGTGACGTCCTTTAGCTTTTCCTTGGTTAGGGAGTTGATTACTTTTCCTGAAATTGAAAGTGAATCGATTTCATTACCGGTTGAGAAAACATAGGAATAGTTTTTCAGAATATTACTTTCGTTTACATCTGCAATTGCCTTTCCAAAATTGATTGCATAAGTTGTATTTTTTTCTAAGTCCTGCTTAAATTCAATTTCCAGTTTTTCCTTTTTGGATTTGAAGACGGGAGGTATATCCATAGCCGGAGAGATACTAATCTCTGTATATTCATTGCTGAGTTTTACAAATTCATCGAACTCTATTTCAATTTTTTTTGCACTAAAGTTCTTTGTATAATTTTTAGGAATTTCTTTGACGATAACAGGGGGTATACTGTCTTTTGGTCCTCCAGTTGGCGACTGCATGCTTGCGCAACCAGATACCAATGTCACCAGCCAAAATAGTATGATATAAATTTTGAAAATTGCCCTCTTTTTAATTTTTGCCATTTAAAAGCTTTATAGACGATTTTATCTGTTTTTGGATTATTTATATCGACCAATGTTTAAAAGTGCCGTATATCTTATTATTTATAGCCGATTAATAATACAACATAAACTATTGTAAATGAGTGTGTTATATTTTATCTCGACATGTGGACCATTAAAACTGAAATATCTGAGGGAGAAACACCTGAAATTCTTGATGCCTGGCCTAGGGTTCTCGGTTTTATTTTCATTAACTTTTCTCTAGCCTCTTTTGATAATGAAATAAGGTTAAGGTAATTAAATTCAGGATTGATTGTGTGATCTTCCATCCGTTTCATTTTATCTACGATCTCCATTTCTTTCTCAAAATAACTTTCGTACTTAATTTTTATTTCTGCCTGTTCAACGGTTTCTCTATCATATCGATTGAGTATTTCATTAAACACTGCATCAGCCTTTCTTAAATCAGCAAATCCTATTTGTGGCCTTGTTATTAATTGGAACATTTTTACATTCTGTGAAATACCCGGTGTGCCCTGCCCTGAAAGAATTGTATTTACTGCATCTGCACCAATAGATGTTGTTTTTAGATAACTTACTATTAAGTCTGCATTTTCTATTTTCTTGTTTACTTTATCAAGTCTTTCGTCAGAAATTAAACCTAATTTATGTCCTATCGGACTTAATCTGATATCTGCATTGTCTTGTCGCAATAAAAGTCTGTGTTCAGCTCTTGAGGTAAACATGCGGTAAGGTTCTTCTGTTCCCTTTGTTACAAGGTCATCTATTAATACACCTATGTATGACTCTGCTCTTTTTAAAACAAGCTCTTCTTTATTATTTATTTTGAGATGAGCGTTAATTCCAGCCATAAATCCTTGGCATGCGGCTTCTTCATAACCTGTAGTTCCATTTATTTGCCCTGCAAAATAAAGATTTTGTATATTTTTAGTCTCCAGGCTAAGTCCTAATTGTGTTGGTGGAAAGAAGTCGTATTCTATAGCATAGCCCGGTCTGAACATTTTTGCTTTTTCGAATCCCGGTATTTTTGTCAAGGCTCTATATTGTACATCTTCTGGTAAAGAAGTTGAAAATCCGTTAACATAGATCTCTACGGTATTCCATCCTTCCGGTTCTACAAATATTTGGTGTCTGTCACGCTCTGCAAATCGATTAATTTTATCCTCAATTGATGGACAGTATCGTGGTCCGAGGCCCTTAATTCTGCCTGTAAACATTGGTGACTTTTCAAAACCTTCTTTTAATGTATCATGTACTTCTTGGTTAGTGTAAGTTATCCAGCAACATTTTTGTTCTTTCGGTAATGGGACATTGGTATATGAAAATCTTCCTCGATCTGTATCGCCCCATTGTTCTTCCATTTTAGAATAGTCGAGGGAACGTCCATCTACTCTTGGTGGTGTTCCTGTTTTCATTCTTCCGGATTCAAATCCTAATTCGATAAGTTGTTCTGTTATTCCGGTTGCTGATTTTTCTGCCGTTCTACCTCCTCCAAATTTCTTTTCGCCTATATGTATGATACCATTTAGGAAGGTACCGTTAGTTAAGACTACTGCTTCTGACTTTATATTTATTCCGAGTGAGGTTCTTACGCCGCAAACTTTTTTTTCTTCTATCAAGAGTGATGTAGCAGTATCCTGCCAGAAATCTACGTTCGGAGTTCGTTCGAGTGCAAGTCTCCATTCTTCTGCAAAGCGTTTCCTGTCGCTTTGGGCTCTAGGACTCCACATTGCAGGACCCTTAGAACTGTTTAACATCCGGAATTGAAGTGTGGTTTTATCTGTTATTATGCCTGAGTATCCTCCTAGAGCATCAATTTCTCGAACTATTTGTCCTTTTGCTACACCTCCCATTGCCGGATTGCAGCTCATTTGTGCGATTGTCTCCATATTCATGGTTATCAATAACACTTTTGAACCTAGGTTTGCTGCTGCCGCCGCAGCTTCACAACCTGCATGACCGGCGCCTACCACAATTATATCGTATTTATCAAACATTATTTTGGATGTTCCACGTGGAACTTTGAAGTATTGTAAAAATAATCATTACTATTTAATAATTGTTCCACGTGGAACATGCTTAAAAAAAGAGATAAGCGCAGCTATTGCCCAAACACTTTCTAGAATAACAAAAGGGTAGAAATGTATGAGATAAGAAGAAAAACCACATAATGATGCACCTGCGAAATTAAGTCCGGTGTACCATTTGCTTTCTGTACTCATCTTTTTATTTAAATTAAGATAAAAGGCAATAAGCAACATGCTTACTCCTATTGACGCAATTAGATCGGATTGGCTCATTTTCTTTATTTTAAATCCGATAATTCAAGCCAGCGAAGTGTTTGATCATCAATTGTGTCTTTAATATCTTTTATTTTACTTGCGATATCGGATAGTTTAATGTGATCTGTAATTCCCGAATTTAACTCTAGAGTGAAATCTTCTGCCTGCTTTTCGAGTTCTTTAATGCATATTTCAAGTTCAGAAAACTCTTTTTCTTCCTTGAAACTTAGTTTTCTTTTAGCGGGTTCAAAGATGCTGGTTTTAGTTGTGATTTTATTTCCTGTCTTTACGGGCTTTTTGGGCTCTTCCTGCTCAAGCCTGTAATCGGTATAATTACCCGAGTAGATTTGAATATTTTCATCCTGAAAAATAAAGAGCTGCTCAGTCAGGCGGTCAATTAAATACCTGTCGTGAGATACCAGCATTAAAATACCAGGGAAATTAAGCAAGAAATCTTCCAGAACATTTAAAGTATCTATATCAAGGTCGTTTGTTGGCTCATCAAGGATAAGGTAGTTCGGGTTCTTCATTAAGACCCTCATAAGCTGAAGGCGCTTCTTTTCACCACCACTTAGCTTATTTACCATGCCGTACTGCTTTGCCGGCGGAAAGAGAAAGTGGCTTAGAACCTGGCTTGCAGTCAAGTTTTTTCCATCCGCCATGGTAATATATTCTGCGATATTCTTTACTACATCTATTACCCGTTCATCTTCTTTAAATTCGAGACCGCCTTGTTTGTAATAACCAAAAACCGTTGTTTCACCCACATTAACTTTACCGCTGTCCGGTTTTAAGGCTCCTGTAATAATATTTAGAAGGGTAGATTTTCCAGTTCCATTCTTGCCCGCAAGACCAATTCTATCCCCCTTTTTGAATGTATAGCTGAAATCATTGATTACAGTTCTTCCGTTAAATGATTTGCTTACATGCTCAAGTTCCAAGATCTTATTCCCCTGTCTCGAAACATTGACACTTAACTCAAGCGATGATTTAATATTCCTACCCTTCGTCTTTTCTTCAAGATCATAAAAGGAATCAATCCTAGACTTTGATTTGGTTGTTCTCGCCTTTGGTTGACGACGCATCCATTCCAGTTCTTTTTTCAGCAGGTTTGTGTTTTTACTGAAGGTAGCATCTTCTGCAGCATTTTGTTCGGCTTTTTTCTCTAGATAGTAACTGTAATTCCCATTAAAGTTTTGGAGCTTTCCCCTGTCAAGTTCAATGATTCGGGTAGAGACATTATCCAGGAAGTACCTATCGTGGGTAACAAGCAGTATTGTTTTCTGACCAGTGGTCATATAACTTTCTAGCCATTCTATGGTTTCAATATCCAGATGGTTGGTTGGTTCATCCAGAATATATACATCCGGGTCGTCAATGAGAAGTTTGGCAAGTGCCAGACGTTTTCTTTGTCCGCCAGAAAGGGTATCGATTTTTTGTTCCAGATGCTGTATTCCCATCCTGCCCAGAATTGTTTTTATCTCATATTCATACTCCCAGGCATTCGCATTACTTAATTCATCCATTAGCCTGTTTAGAAGTTTTTCATTGTGAACCTCCTGATTTACAGCTTCTTCGTACTTACGGATCAGTTGTTGACGCTCATTCCCAATTGAGTAAATGAAGTCGCTGATTGTTTCCTGATTGGTAAATTGAGGATCCTGTTCTAGGTAACCTATTCTCAAATCCCGTTCTGTTACAACCTTACCAAGTCCCGGTTGTATGATACCCGAAAGTATTCTAAGTAATGTTGACTTTCCTGTTCCGTTAATGCCAACAAGTGCTACCCGGTCGCCTTTATTAAGACCGAAATAGAGGTCCTTAAATAACCAATTATCGTTATATGAATGTCCTAATTGTTCTGTAGATAAAATGCTCACGCTAATTCTTGTATTTGTGTGGAAGGATATATAAAGGTTCCCCTTATTTCTTTTAATGATTGATTAAGCATTGCCCGGGCAACTGTTTCTGCCTTGATGCTGCGGTATTTTTTTAATGAACCTATAAGTAATGGTTCAATTAGTTTGAAAATAGGTATTGCTATCTTTTCCCCAAGACGGTACTCCCTACGATTTCCGGTTAATAGTGAAGGCTGATAAATATGTAAAGATTGAAGCGATAATTCTATGAGCTTTTCTTCAAGTTCACCTTTAAGTTTCAAATAGGAACTTGAGGATTTTGCATTAGCACCCATGGATGAAACCAAATGAAATTGTTTAATTCCATTCTTTTTGCCAATTCCCGCAAGCTTTAGTGGGTATTCCAGATCAATTTTTCTGTATAAATTAGAATCGGGTGTCGCATCTTTGGTAGTACCCAGGCAGCTATAAATAATATCAGCCTTAATATCAGAAGCAAAGCCCTCTAATTCGTCAAAATTAACAATCAATTCCCGAACTTTGGAATCAGTTGTATTGAGCGGACTTCTTAACAAGAGTAATATCTCGGATATTTCGGCTGATTCGATTAATGCAGTAAGTAAGTGACTGCCAATAAGTCCGCTTGCTCCTACTAAAATGACTTGATGTGGCATTAATTTGTCTTATTAATCTGCAAAGGTACGCATAAGTAAGTTTGGAATTAATATTGTATGTTTAAACATGCAATTATAAATTTATAACATGAAAAAGATTATTCATCGTGCAGCTGATCGTGGTATTCAGGATCATGGCTGGTTGAAAGCAGCTCATTCATTTAGTTTTGCGAATTACCATGATCCCTCAAAGGTAAATTTTGGCTTGTTAAGGGTATTGAACGACGATATAGTCGCTCCAGGGATGGGATTTGGCACTCATGCTCACGATAACATGGAAATTGTGACCATACCGCTTAAGGGAGTACTGGCTCATAAGGACAGTCTCGGCTCTGAGGGTAATATCAGCGATGGGGAAGTCCAGGTTATGTCTGCTGGGAGTGGAATCCGCCATTCGGAATTTAATGGTTCATCTACTGAGGAAGTAAATTTATTGCAGATATGGGTATTTCCAAAAGAGCGTAATATTCAACCTCGTTACGATCAGATGAGGTATAATCTTGAGGAGGGAAACAATTTATTTCATATTGTTGTTTCGCCTCAGGGAGCTGAAAATGTGATGTGGATCAATCAGGATGCATATTTTAGCCTGGGTAATTTCGATGGTGGAAAAAAGGCAAATTACAACATCCAGCATCCCGGAAATGGTGCTTATGTATTTGTAATTGATGGCCAAGCAGAACTGGCAGAAACAATATTAAACAAACGTGATGCAATGGGTATATACGAGACTGAAACTTTAGAATTTAAGTTTAGTGAAGATTCTAGGGTATTGGTCATTGAAGTTCCAATGCAATAAACTCAGAAGGTTCTTTTTGCCAGATAAAAGTCTTCCTTTTCTGTCATAAGTGATTTTGCTGATTTACCCTTATCTGAATAAGCAAGGAGATGGAGTGTTCCATGTATTATTACTCTGTGGAGCTCCTCTTTCTCATTTGTGTAAAGACTGTGAGCGTTTTCCCTGATCCGATCAATACTGATGAAAATATCTCCGATGATCTCCTGCTCAATATCGCTGTTATCAAAGGTAATGATATCAGTATAGGTGTCATGACTCAAATACTGCTGATTGATACTGAGCAAATAATGATCACTGCAGAAAATAAAATTTAAAAGTCTGAGCCGGTGATTTTCAGCAACAATGGTATCTCTGATCCAGGATCTTACAAGTCCTTTTTGTTTTAAGGTAAAAGTTAAGTCTTCAGTAAAGAAATTAATGGGTATCTGGCCCATTAAATTTTAAAATGGAGTTCGAGCTCGTTTCCTTTTGAATTAAAAATACACTGATCAGCAAGCTTTTTGATAATAAAGACCCCTCTACCGGTTAGATTTTCAATATTTTCGGGAGCCGTAGGATCGGGAAGATTATTGAAATCAAATCCTTCTCCTTCATCAGAAATGGTAAAAATAAGACGCTTACCTTCGATAACCTCGAGATTGATATAAACCTTTTTATCCAAATTTTCCCGATTTCCATGAATAATGGCATTAACTACTGCTTCACTCAGGCAGGTAAGCACATTAGCGTAGAGCTCATCACTAAAGCCATATTTTGTACTTAACTCATCTATGAAATTTTCAACGATGGTAATACTGTCAATCCGGGAAGGTAATTGCAGAGTATACAATGAAGTATTATCTGAAAATTCTGTCTGCTTAATCATTTATCCCCCGAATTTAAATATTTAAAATAATCCCCCACTTTTATTTTGTAAAATGAATTTAATGAGGGGGTAACGGTTTTTAGCAAATCGATTTCTTTTTGCTTGATATTTTGGAATTCCTTCATGATTAATGAATTTGCAGGTGAAGGTGTAATACCCTCTTTGCTTTCTCTTTTCTGATCTTGTTCGCGTTCCCGATCTGCTTTTTCTGCGTCAAGCAATTTACTTAAGATTTCCCGTTGTCTATTAAGTGTTTCCTGTTGAATTCTTTTGTTTACGAGATCCGTTTCAGTTTGTTCCATCTCTTTCATTAATTTATCCAGATTTCCAAGGGCACCTTTGCCGTCCTTATTTTCCATTTTATTGAATTCCTGCATTGCTTGCCTTATCATCTGTTGTTCTCTTGCCATTTTTGCTAATTGTTCGCTCATATCACGACTGCTTTTTCCTTGTAATCCGCTTTTTTGCTGCCCCTGTTTTTGCATATCTTCTCTTGCTTTTTGCATGTTCTTATTCAATTGTTCCTGCATTTTGCTTAGTTGAGATAGATTCTGTTTTTGTTTGCCCTTTCCTCCGGCTTTGCCATTCTGCTGCGCCTGTTGTAATTGCTCCAAAGCTTCATTTAACATCAAAGCAAGATTATTTATTGAAGTCATAGCAAATTGCTGGTTGCGGTTTGCCTCGGCTGTCCGTCGATCACCAAGGCTTTCAATTGCCTTTCCAACATTAAAGTTTATTGCCTGAATTTCCTTATTGACAACTGATTGGATTTGAGGAACCTTTTTACTGAGCGAGTACAAGCTATCTTCAATCATTTTGAGATTGACTTGTATGTCTTTCTGCTTTTGGCTTTGAATGACATAATTAGGATCGCTGGAATTAATTTGCCGTACCGTTTGCATGGTTTTTTCTTGATCAAATGAGCTGGTTATCAGGTTATCCAGTATTTCGCGCAGACTTTTGGCATTAACTTCGCTTTCCTTTTCTTCTGATTCCTGTTGCATGCTCTGTAAATCTTTTGTCAGTTTTTTTATTTCTGCTGCAGCCTTTTTTTGGCTTTCTGAAGCTTTCTTTTGATCCTTTTTTTCAAGACTCTCAGAACTTTTTTGCTGTTCATTGTCTATTTCCTGTTGGGCTTTTTCCTGATTTTCAAAATCATTTTTTTGCTCCAGTTCTGCATTTTTTTGTTCAAGTTCTTTGAGCTCCTCTTTGAGTTTATTAAAATCATCCTGCAACTGCTTTTGATTTTCTTTCAGTTCCTCAAGCTCTGTCTTTTTATCCAATGATTTTTCACTCAGTGCTTCCTGATCTTTGCCCAGCTCATTCAATTTTTCGATAACATTGCTAAGCTTTTGATCGAATTCAAGTTGTTTATAAAGTTCCAGTATACGATCAAGCTCCTTTTGTAGTGATTTATTGTCCATTTGCATTTTGGATAGCTCCTCCTGAGTAAGAGCTTTATTGTTTTTTTCAAGGAGCTTTTCAATATTCTTTAAAATTTCGCGGGTCTTTTCATCCAGAACATTATTAAAAAGTTCTTCGATCAGTTTTTGCTTTTCCAGAATTTCTTCATTTTCTTCCTGTTGTTCAGCTAAATTTTGTTTGTTATCCTTTTGTATCTCCTTAACTAATTCATCCAGCTCCTTTTGTTTTTGAAGAAGATTTTCGATTTGTTTTCTTTCTTCAAAAGAAAGGTTCTTTTTATTTAGTAGTTCCTGGTTCAATCTTTTACTATCTTTCTCTAACTGAGCAGATTTTTTAATCGCCTGTTCCATCTTTTTCTTAATCTGGTCGGTATTTGCCGCTAATTTTTTCTTCAACTCAGCTTCTGAAGGTAATTTCAAAGTTTTTATAGCCGATTTAACCGATTTTGGACCATTTACTCCGTCATTATCAAATAGTTCAAAATAATATTCAATCTGCTCTCCTGGTTTTGCTAACACCTCGTCTGAATTCCATATATAGAAGAAATTACTTTGAAGAGCATTTTTATCGAACTTTACAGATCTGATTTCCGCTTTATTATCCAGTTCTGCTTTCCCTGAAAGTACCCTGTAGTTGAAATTCAGTTTTGAAAAACCATAATCATCACTGGCTTGCCCCACAAAATAAAGCAGCTTGGAATTTACCGAGTCAGGTTGTTCATTAACATCAATTACTGGCCGGAGATCGGGAATAACCTTTAGTTCATAAGAAACCGGATCAGATTCAGTTACCTCTTTATTAATGGGTTTGATACTGTATGACAGCGATTTAATGGCCTTAAAACTGAAGTTAAATATGTTTTCTTCGGATTCTCTTAAAAGAAAACTTTTTTTGTCCATAATCATGTTTAACTGTTCAGAGTTTTGTGCTCTAAATTCCCACCTGATACGAGAACCTTCCGGAACGATTAAGTCGCCGGTATTTTCCAGTTTCTCATTATTTTTATTGATATAGGCAGGGTATTCAATTAATACATCAAAATCCAGAAGGGTGGGTCGGGCTTTTACTTCAATTACATAATCTTCTGAGCGGAAATCACCAGCCCTCAATAAAATCTTTTTGTCTTTCTGCAAATTTCTGAAAGTATATTTAAAGCGGATGATATTTTCCTTATCAAGCTTAAAAGTATTTATACCATCTTCAAGGTAAAGTTCTGAAGGAATCTCGTTGCCTGAAAGTTTCACCAGTAGTGTAAAATCACTTCCTTGGACAACAGAGAGTTGCTCATTTAGAATTTCAAAACTGAACGGAGCTTTTTTAACGAATCGTTTATTATGATTTAATAGTCGCTCTGTACTTTCACTTAGTATAGAAGGTGCTGAAAAGAACAGAAAAACGATGATTGCTAATGGAGCTAAAATGTATTTCAAGTATTTTCGGTTCTCTTTAATATGAATCGCGGAAGTAAAGGGAACGGGTTTGAGTTCGGCGATCTTCTGATTAATACTGGCATCAATAAGGCTACGTTGTTCGGGCTTAAGTTCAGAAAGTCTTTTTAATTGTAGTGTATTGAGCAATTTATCTTTTACAGGTGTAAAATGCCTGCCAATTATTGCCGAAGCTTGTTCGTGGCTGATTGTATTTCCCAACCTGAAATACGCAAGGAGTGGATGAATAATATAGGTAGCAAGAACGAAGAGATTGCCCGTTATAAAGGTATAAAAGAGAATACTTCTGACTGTAGGATCAAAATGCCCTAGATATTCTGCAAAAGTTAGAATTAAATAGGCCGCAAGGAAAGATGATGCCAAAAAGATGGAACCTTTTACAACTTTATTGAGGTAATACTTTCGAATAAAACCATCAATTTTATTGATTAGATAGGCATAGTTATCTTCAGACTTGTTCATACGGAATACTTCACCCTAATTGATTACATGAAATTAACGAAAATTAAATATAATTGGTGTATTTCAATGGCTTGAGTGTATAATTAACAGCTACATGACCATTTTGGTTTCAATTTTTCTTCAACATTACCACATTTGCTACCTTTCGCTGACCTTCATTATCCCACTTTCTATTGTCGCTAGGGAAATTAACAACTCCGGTTTTCAAATAGTTATTTATCCATAAGGTAGTAGACCCGCCACCGTCTAAATTAATAGCATCATTTGCATTTAACCAGGTCATCAGCTTTGTTAATTCGAACAGGCTCATACCGGCAGAATTTTCATTCCGGCCATCTACTGTGATTAGCAGAACGCGCTTGTTTTTTTTTAAAGCTACAGCAGTTCGGGGATGCCTGGTTTTATTGAATGAATTTGCAGTATCTAATTTTTCAACAGTCCGATTCAACAAAAGTAGCGGGCCGCTTACCATAATATCTTCACCTTCAAGTGATTGCTCCCAATCTAGTTCCCCATCCCACTTGGAAATACCTAGTTTTCCTTTATTGAATATCAGGGCAGATTCCTGATGTCCCGCTCTCTTGCCGTTTTTTCCGAGGCGGTTTTCATTGATTACTTTACCATCAGCACGAATATAATCTACAGAGCCCCCATTAGCAATATCAAAGAAAGTCCCGTTTAGTGCTGCCAGGGCATTTGATTTTTTGCCAAAATCACTGGTTATGAAAAGCTTATCGGGATCATAAGCCAAATCAAAAAACAGGTTTTTCTTAGGCTTTATTTCCAGAATACTTACATTCTGATTGGAATTAAAGAGCGTTTTATTAAACCAGAAAGTCTTTAAATGGACTCCGGATGTGATTTTTTCTTTCATCCACGCCGCTTTTAACACTGTGAGAGAATCAGACTGAGCAAATACTCCGGAGGCGAGTGAGAAAAACAGTGCTGCAGTAATGGAAAGGGTTTTCATTTGAGTATAAATTGTTTTTAATCCCGAATGTGAGTGATGGATCCTTTAATGATTATTAGCGGGTGGTGAAAACACCAACTGCATAAAAATAAACTTTCCATTGTTCGAGAAATGTTTATTTTAATCATGTCTTATTCATCAGATAAAATTTTATTTCATTTCACCGAAATTAGCAAAATAAAAAGCCCCGGCAAGGTTCATGTGTCAGGGCTTTTATGTTAAAAGCGCTTTTTATTTCTTAGGATCTAATGCTTCCGAGATACGAGCCAGAACATCATCAAGATGGGCTCTTAATACCAGGTTTGAGTATTTAGGTAAAGCTGCTTTAACCTGCAAAGACAAAGATTTAAGTTCCTGTCTAGCCATCGGACGGATATCTGATTGTGAAACATCTATCTGCGGACCGGCAAATGCTGCAAATTGTGCAGGTACCGGAGTTTCATTTTCGTTCAGAAGGAATGACATCCTTTCGATATAGGCACGCTGCAAGTTTCGGCGGTAGGTATCTATAGTTGCTCCGGTTTTCAATTCAGACCAAATGCCATTACGTAGATCCAGCATTAATTCGTTCATCGGATAAGCTGTTATGCCATTTTTTGCCGAATTATCAATAATCCTGTTCAATCGACCGAAATCAAGAATTCCGTTTAGAACTCCCACTTGAGTTCTTCTCAAACGGTCAACAATGCCTGCGTTATCAAATTTGTTTAACACAGTTTGATCAAGCATCCAGGTAGGTGTCATAAAGGCTTGATCGTTAATGAATTTAACGGCCTCCTTTTGTTTCGCTTTAGCTACGTGCGAATACACCGGGCCTTTTTGCTCATAGGTTTTATCATTTTCATAGATGCCACCAATATTTGAACGTACATGTCCCATATAGCGATTCCACTGGCTTAGTACCTCGCCATAAAGTTCTTTCATGTTATCGTATGGCTTGCCTTCTTCATAGGTCCATTTTTCAATATTCGGCAAAATACGTTTCAGGTTGGCAATCCCATATTTAGAAGCTTTCATGGCATCGTCACCCAGATCTTCAGATTGAGCACGCGGATCGATCGGGTTTCCTGTTTGCTGGCCATAGAAATAAACAGGATTTCCAGCTCTTTCAATAGTCCATTTGTTCAATATTTTTGCTTCTTCTTCTGGTGTTTGGTTATCAAACCAGGTATAACCCCATTTAATAGCCCATTTATCATAGTCTCCAATTCCAGGATATAAAACCACCCCTTCATCTCCGGGCTGGGCTATGTAGTTAAATCGAGCGTAATCCATAATAGAAGGTGCGGTTCCCCCCTTTCTTTTGGTGAATGATGGAGAACGAAGTGAATCGACAGGATAAGCCACACTTGATCCGAAGTTATGAGGAAGTCCAAGGGTGTGTCCAACCTCATGTGATGATACAAACCGAATTAGCTGACCCATTACCTCATCCTTAAATTTAGGACTGCGGGCTTCGGGGTTGATGGCTGCTGTTTGAACAAAAAACCAGTTCCGAACCAGGTTCATTACATTATGATACCAGCCTATATCTGATTCCATGATTTCTCCGGAGCGTGGATCCGAAATATGCGGACCATAGGCATTGGCAATATTCGAAGCAAAATAACGGATCACTGAATATCGCGCATCTTCAGGCGACCAATCAGGATCATTTAAAGGAGCTTCCATTGCAGTGATCGCATTTTTAAATCCTGCTTCTTCAAATGCTGCATTCCAGTCTTTTACTCCTTCAATCAGATAAGGTCTCCATTTGGCAGGTGTAGCCGGGTCAATATAATAAACAATCTGTTTTTTGGGTTCCACCAATTCGCCACGCTTGTAAGCAGCCAGATCTTTTGGTTCCAGCTTCCAGCGATGAATGTAGCGTGTTACCTGTGCTTTTTGCACATCTAGTCCATAATCTGTCTGGCTTTGGCCGAAAAATCCAACCCTATCATCCGCAAAACGAGGCTTATAAGGAACTTTTGGTAACAAGAGCATTGAATTGTGAATTTCAACAGTCATTGAACCAAGCGATTTATCACCCGGAGGATCTGTAGCACGGTAAGTTTTTAATGAACGAACCTCAATATTGATCGGGAAAGATTTGATCGTATCTACAAAGGTCCGCGCCTCATCCATTGTAGTTATTTTATACTTTGTGCGGACGGACTGAGGCAAACCAAGTGATTGAACGTCTTTTGCATACAGATCGGTAACATCAATCACTACTGAACTTGAATCTTTGTTAATAGCTTTAATGTCAAATATTGATAACACAGCATCCAGGTTTGAATTCTTAACTGCCTGAAACATCTCTGTGTTTCTGTCGGCGATATTGCGGAAAGAAGGAACTCTGATCAATACCTGTTTATCACGTCTTTGCCATTTCCAGATCTGTTCATTTAGTTCTTCGCCGCCATAGGTTCCGTCGATGGTCGGTGTTTTTGCATAGCGTGTAACCACAAGCATTTCACGGTTGAATAAAGAATCGGGGATCTCATAAAAATATTTTCCATCTAGACGGTGAACTTTGAATAATCCCCCATCTGTTTTTGCTTTATCTGTTATGACCTCTTTATAAGGTTTTATGGCGGGCCTTGGAGGAGTAACCGTTGCCGGTGCTGCCGGCTTAACTGGTTCAGTAGCCGGAACAGCAGGTTTGTTGCGATCCTGCGCCTGAACATTATTCAGTTCAGTTACAAATATCAGAGCCAACAATGTGACAAATTGCAAATTGCGAAAGTTTATTGTCATATGGTTTTATAAAATGGTTAGGTTATAGGAATTTACAAATCTATTCATTGAAGTGAATATGTATAATTTTTTAGCATCTTTTGATAATAATTTTTTTTAACATTGATATTCACCGTAACTCGGAAACTGAAAAATGGCTCTAAACAGCAAAATTTTAATGAGAAGTAAAAAAAAATATTTTTTGGTTAAGCAATATTATAAATACTTAAATTCTCTTATTTAGGGTTAATATTACCCGTTCCTTACCTTTGCCGTCTTTAGATGCAACATCTACTACAAAGCTTCGTCCGTTGCGTGACCTGAACATAGCATCTATTTCTGATAAAGACATTTCAGAAACCGGTTTAAAGTTTATAGCCAGAATTTCATCACCTATAATAAGTCCGGCTTTTTCGGCTGCCGATAATGGTTCAACCCTGGTAACAATGAGTCGTTTATAATTTTCGCCGGCAGAACCAATTTCCATTCCAGACATGTCGTGTTCAAATGATTCTTTTAGTGATGTAATGGGTTTAAGATACATTGCTGATCTATTGTAATCAAAAACAACATTAAACCTCTTTATGATTGCAAGACCCATATTACCGTTCCTGTTTATTGAAAACACCCTTGAAGCCGCATCTTCATAATCAGGAAAAGCAGTAATAATGTTATTAAGGGTATACTTTCCTAGTTGGAAGGAAGAGATCCGTCCAATATAACCGTCGATTGGGCCGGTTAAACCAACCCCAAGGTTACCCGGAATGCGTTCATCAGGCAATTCAAACGGGACGCCGTCCATTGTTTCCAGAGAAAGAGGATGTCCTGCTCCGGTATCAATGATAATTTTTACTGAGAGCTTTTTGCCTGATTTGAGTTGAATATTGGTCGTGATATAAGGCTTTCGCTCTTCAATACTGAGTGGAATACGGCTACCTCTTCTTAGGATGTAAGATTTATCAGGTTTATAAATCGTAATTGTATTTGTAGAAAAACTCAGCCTGACAACGAAACTCTGGAAAAATTCATAACCAATCAAGCCATGAATGGGAATGCCAACATAATTTGAAAGTTCGAAAATATCCTTTTTAAGAATTGCTGCCGGGATATTTTTTGCAAGGGTATTTCCTAGCCGAAAATTAACTGCTGGTGTAATAAAGGCACTTAATTTTTCGCCTTCACCAAAGCCAGTAATGTAAATGCTTCTGAGATTTTGAAAGGATACAGAGTCGATTAATTTAGGATCTGATATCAGAATCAAACCTACTCCGGTATCCAGAACAAAGTTGAAGGGCCCCTTTTCATTAATATAAAGCTGAATAATCATCAGATTTTTTATCAATCTGAATCCCAGAGTTTCCCTTTTTCTATTGCCGCTAAATTCGAATTTTTGGGCATAAGTATCCCCGGCAAAAAGAGTAATAATTGCTAGTATAGTAATGATCCTAATCAATGCAAATCCTTTCTTTGAAATCAAATTGCTTTTGAGACTCTGCTATCCATAACAAGTTACATCATAAAATAATATTCCTGGCTCCATTTATGAACAATAATTTTACCAGGACAACGGCAGAAATACGTTCTGATGTGGAAAAGCTGTTGTCGAAGATTTATCAAAACTACTGAGTTGTTTTAATAGATTTAGGAGTTTTTACAGGTTTCATGGCATGTAAATCTCCCAGAACAAAAACCAGAATGATGAACAAAATGAAGATCTTGCTTATATTGTTTCTTGCTGCAGGCGCATTAAGCTGCAGAACCGACTTACCGGGAAATACCATAATTTATATAGTCAGACATGCCGAAAAAGATGTTTCTGACATTAAGAATCAGGATCCAGAACTCAGTGCTGAAGGCAGAGAAAGGGCCGAGGCATTAGCCAATAAAATGAAAAAAATTAAACTTGATGCAGCTTTTTCTACAAAATACAAAAGAACAAGCCAGACTGCATACCTTTCAGCAAAAAACAGCAGGATTGAGGTTCAGACTTATGAGGCAAATGATTTTCGAGGTATTGCAGAGCTTGTAAAAACAAAGTTTTCTAAGAAAAGGGTTTTAATAGTGGGGCATTCCAACACTGTACTTGAATTATTGGATGCTTTTGGCGCCCGCCGACCCCTTGCTACACTGACCGACGAGGATTATGATTTTTTCTTTGAGCTAAATATAGATCATAAGGGAAAAGTAGAGCTTAGAACGCAGCATTATGGGAAAGTACATCACATCAGCATATTAAAACAGGTAAATCCATAAATAAGTATAACAAGGGAGAATGAATAAAGGAACAGGCTTAAGTCTATTTTTTGGTGGTACGGCCTATTTGGGGATACCGCATAATGAAGACTTCAAAAAACTTGTATTTGAAGGAATTGAGATTTATGGAGTAAATCACGGGGCATCCAGGAATAATAATATCACCCTTGATATTTTTTCTCTTGCAGAGAATGAAGCAGCCAGACGGCTCCGGGCAGAAGATTCGATCCTTTTGTCAAGCGGATATCTTGCAGCTCAACTAGTAGTACAGCACTATTATAAAACTCATATGTTAATTTATGCGCCCGATACCCATCCGGCACTATGGATTGGAATTCCCGATGCACCGCAGATAAAGTTTTTAGAATGGATAGACAAGACGATCGAGCTGATCAATAACTCAGATCAACCGGTAATGATTATCAGTAACTCTTTGAACAACCTGATCCCGGAGATCTATAATTTTGATTGGCTGAAATGTATTGATCCCAATAGAGAGATTGTTCTATTGATAGATGATTCGCATGGAATTGGACTTTCGGGAGATCGGGGAGAGGGTATATACAGTAAATTGCCTCAGTTACCCCATATAGAAACTTACGTAATTGCCTCTATGGCTAAGGCAATGGGTTTTGATGCCGGACTGATTTTGGGAAACCGTGCAAGCATAAAAAATTTGAGGAGTTCACCAGTTTATGTTGGCAGTTCACCACCCTCTCCCGGGATGCTTTATGCTTTTGTTCATGCCGGAGAGATCTATGCAAATGAGCTTCAAAATTTGCGCAGGAATTTAAGGCTCTTCACCGATCTGCTGGAATCCACAAAAGATCTGTTTTTTATCAATGATTTTCCGGTTTTTTTACTGCTGGATGATGAGCTTGCGAAAGATCTATTAAAAAACGGTATCAATATATCATCCTTTCCATACCCGGATCCAATGGGTAAATCAATTCACAGGATCGTGATTACTAGTATTCATGAGAGAGAGGAGCTTGAAATTCTGGCAAATGCAATAATGAGGGTTTAGTGTTTTCGGGGGGGGTGGAAACAGAATTTCTAAGTTATTATTACCAAATTATGTAAGTCGCCAGATTTACAGATCTTCAAACGGAATATCCATCAACTCATAGTTTTTCCAGCCTATGAAATCAAAATGCCACCATTCATTATTCAGTACTCTGAACCCGTACTTTTCCATTGTGAGACGCAGTAATTCACGGTTCTGAATAACATTGGCAGGAAGGTCCTTAAAATCTGATGCGGCTTCGGCAGCAAAGCTATCGTATGGGGTAGGCATCTTTAATTCCTTTCGGGTTTTTAGGTCGATGAGTGTCAGATCTATTGCGCAACCCCGGTTATGTCGTGATCCATCCTTTGGGTTTGCAACAAAACTCTTATCACTGGCAATTTCAAAAAACTTAACTGTTACACTATATGGTCGGTAGCCATCAAATATTTTCAGACCGAATCCGAATTTTTTAAGATCATTTTGAACATTTTTAAGGGCTTCGGCTACCGGCAGTCTGGCAAAAGCCCTTGCCTGTTTATAAACTGCCTGTTTTGCAAAATTATTTTTTCCGGCGTATCGGATTTCCAGTTTAATATCAGGTATAAGTTTTTTGATTTCGATTAATTGTTTGTTTTTATCAAGTTCAACCGATTTTTTGTATGCGGCATATTCGTTGATGACCTCTAATCCATAGCGATTACTATTTTGTGCATAAGCATCGGTGAATACAGACAGAAGAATTAAAAGAAGAAGCTTTTTCATCAGCGGTTCGAAACAATCAGCAGATCCAGATCTTTCATAGGGATATCAAATCGGTCGGACAGATCTTTATTGGTAAGCTTTCCCTGATAAAGGTAGATTGCATTCCGGATTCCCGGCCTTTCCCAAATCAGATTCATTATGCCTCCCATTTCTCCTATGTCAAGTATGATCGGAGTGAAAATATTTGTTAAAGCATAGGTTGCGGTACGTGATACCCTCGATGCGATGTTTGGAACACAGTAATGAATTACATCGTATTTTCTGAAAGTAGGAACTGTATGATTGGTCACCCTTGAGGTCTCAAAGCAACCACCCTGATCAATACTGACATCAATGATCACGGAATTTGGCTTCATTTTGCTTACAGTTTCCTCTGAAACAACGCAAGGGCTCCTTCCGTGATTGGCGCGAATTGCCCCAATAGCAACATCACAACTGCAAATTGCCTTTTGTAATACCACCGGCTGAATGACAGAAGTAAAAACACGGCTACCGATATTGTTTTGTAGCCTACGTAACCTGTAAATGGAGCTGTCAAAAACTTTGACCTCGGCACCAAGTGCGATTGCGGTTCTGGCAGCATATTCACCTACTGTTCCGGCACCCAAAATAACGATTTCGGTTGGAGGTACACCGGTTATTCCGCCCAACATCAGGCCCTTACCTTCAAATACGTTGCTCAGGTATTCGGCAGCAATAAGCACAGAAGTTGCTCCCACAATTTCACTCATTGCCCTGACCACACTGAGTACATTTCCTTCATCACGGAGGTATTCAAATGAGAGTGCGGTAATATTCTTCTTCATTAGCGATTTCAGAAAATCTGCTTTCATAGTCGACATCTGAAGGGCAGAAAAAAGAACCTGTCCCATCTTCATCATTTCAACTTCATCCTCTGTAGGAGGGGCTATTTTTATGATCAAATCGGCTTTATAGATTTCCTTTTTATCATAAACAATCTGAGCTCCTTGTTCACTGTAATGATTATCTTTAAAGTTGGCGGCTAGCCCGGCACCGGCTTCAATCACTACCTCATGTCCGTGCTGGACTAATAAACCAACAGATAAAGGTGTTAATGCAATTCTGTTTTCCTGAAAAGAAGTCTCTTTCGGGATCCCGATATAAAGGTTGTTCTTTTTGTTTTTAAGCTCCAACATCACCTCCTGCGGTTGCATCATGGCTTGTTTTGCAATGTCAGATAATTCACTCATCATGCGGGTTCTAATAAGGGAAATGAAGGTACGAAATTTTTAAAAGAGGAGGGTCTTAATTTATAATAATTCAGCTTAAACCTTGTTAGCCTCAATATTGCGTAGTCCGCTTTCAGCTTCAGATATCTTTATATCGAGGTAATGAAGAGGCCAAAGGTCGCTTATGTTTTGCGCCCATTCAATAAAACAGTATTCTCCTGAGGACAGATATTCTTCAAATCCAATATCAAAGGCTTCTTCCTGAGATTTGATACGGAAGAAATCAAAATGATAAATTTTGCCCTGGGGGTAAACATATTCGTTTACTATGGAATAGGTAGGACTGCTTGCTGTTTCTTTCATGCCCAAAGCAAAACATAAGGATTTAATAAGGGTTGTTTTGCCGGCACCCATTTCGCCCTCCAAAAGAAAGACTTTTTCTTTTGCGGCAAACTTTAGCAATTCCGATGCTACCTCATTCAATTCTCCTTCGTGATTGACCCGGATGTTCATTAGATCGAATTATAAAAAAAATTTGTAAAACTTGATTATTTTGGACTATAGGTTACATAAGGAACAATAATTTCTTCCATGGAAATCCCGCCATGCTGAAAGGTTTCGTTAAAATAATTAACAAAATGGTTGTAATTGTTAGGATAAACGAAAAAATTATCCTCTTTTGCGAATATAAAACTCGAACTCATATGCAGTTTTGGAAGCATGGCCTCGTGCGGATTTTTAACATGAAACACATCTTTTGAAACAAAATCGAGGTTTTTCCCCTGTTTATACCTCAAATTTGAGTTGGTATTCCGGTCGCCGATGACTTTACTTGGATGTTTGACTCGGATTGTGCCGTGATCAGTTGTTATTATCAGTTTTATATTTTTCTGGGAAAGTTTTTTTAAAGCATCCATCAATGGAGAATGCTCGAACCAGGAAAGGGTTAGAGAGCGGTATGCTGCTTCGTCATTAGCAAGCTCCCTGATCATAGCCATATCTGTACGTGCATGAGAAAGCATGTCTACGAAATTATACACGATAACATTCAGGTCGTTTCCCATTAAATTATTCAGGTTTTCACTGATATTTTTCCCTTGTTCAAAAGTAAGAATCTTATTGTAAGAGAATTTGCAGTCCTTTCGCATGACCCGTTGAATCTGATCAGCAAGAAACTTTTCTTCGAACAGGTTTTTACCTCCCTCGTCTTCATCATTCTGCCACATTTTTGGAAAGCGGCGCTCCATTTCAAGAGGCATTAAGCCTGAAAAAATTGCATTCCTTGCATATTGAGTAGCCGTGGGTAAAATACTGTAATAACTGTCTTCTTCCTCGATGCGGTAATAGTCCATTAAAAGTGAATTGATCATTTTCCACTGGTCATATCTCAGGTTATCAATCAGAATAAAGAAAGTGGGTTTTTTAGGCTCCAGTGATGGAAACACCTTTTTTACAAAAAGTTGATTGGAAGTGATTGGTCCATCCTCCGGATCTTTTAACCATTTCAAATAGTTTTTTTCAATAAATTTTGAGAATTGAACATTGGCCTCTGATTTTTGCACAGTTAGAATCTCATGCATGCCTTCATCTTCAAGTTTCTCGAGAGAAAGTTCCCAGTAAACCAGTTTTTTATACACATCCACCCATTCTGAAAAACTCAGGTTTTCATTTAGGGTCATTCCTAGGGTTCTGAAATCCTGGCGATAAGCCATTGATGTTTTCTCACTGACCAGGCGTTTATTATCGATCAGTTTTTTTATTGTAAGCAAGATCTGTTTTGGATTTACCGGCTTGATCAGATAATCATCTATTTTAAATCCAATTGCATCTTCCATCATATACTCTTCCTCGTTTTTAGTGATGAGCACAATCGGAATATCAGGATCGATAGATTTAATTCTAGCGAGAGTTTCCAGTCCTGTTAGACCCGGCATGTTTTCATCAAGGAAAACAAGATCAAAATTCTCATTTTTGAAACAATCCAGTGCATCATTACCATTGGTTACCGTCTTAATCCTGTAGCCTTTTTCATTAAGAAAAAGTATGTGTGGTTTTAACAGGTCGATTTCATCGTCGGCCCACAATATGGTTGTTTCTTGCATTTCACTGTAAAATTAATAATTAATAAAGCATCGAATTTATTTATACGTTCAATTGTCATTAAAAATAACAATTTTTGTGCCGTAAGATTCTCAATCTTGAATAAGAAGAAAATAATTAATGATCCGGTTTATGGTTTCATCACCATTCCATCAGAACTGGTGTATGATCTGATTCAGCATCCTTATGTTCAGCGTTTGCGCTATATCAAACAGTTGGGGATGACCCATCTGGTATATCCCGGAGCTTTGCATACACGTTTTCATCATGCCCTTGGTGCAATGCATCTGATGAGCCTAGCCGTTGATACTATAAAAAGTAAAGGTCAGGCGATTTCTTATGAGGAAGAAGAAGCTGTAATGATTGCCATTTTGCTTCACGATATTGGCCATGGACCCTTCTCTCATGCTCTGGAGCACACAATTGTAGATGGAGTATCGCATGAGCATATCACGGCGCTTCTAATGAATAATCTGAATCGGGAGTTTGATGGTAAACTAACCATGGCTCTTGAAATATTTAACAAGCGCTATCCAAAAACTTTTTTATATCAACTGGTTTCCGGACAACTGGATATTGACCGCCTAGACTACCTGAACCGGGACAGTTTTTTTACTGGAGTTTCGGAAGGTGTGATCAGCTTTGACAGGATCATAAAAATGCTCGATGTTATTGATGATCAGTTAGTTGTTGAGGAAAAGGGTATTTATTCGATTGAAAAATTTTTGATTGCTCGCAGACTCATGTACTGGCAGGTTTATCTTCACAAAACGGTAATTGCTGCTGAGCAAATGCTTGTAAAGATTCTGGAAAGGGCAAAAGAACTATCATCCGAAGGAAGAACTTTATTTGCCAGCCCCTGTTTTTCCTATTTTTTGAAGAATTCTGTAAGCCGAGAAGAATTCAAAAATGACCCCCGTAATTTGGAAAGATTTACCAAATTGGATGATAATGATATATTTACATCAATAAAGGTTTGGGCCGATGATGAGGATCTTATCCTTTCAACACTTTGTAAACACCTCATCAGCCGAAATTTGTATAAGGTTGAGATCAGTAATGAACCTCCGCCTGTTGAATGGATCAATGAACTGGCCGACAGAGTGACTGATGAATTCGAAATTTCTGAAGATGACACCTCTTATTTCGTATTTACTGATACAATAAAAAACAACGCCTATAATGTTAACGACGGAAGTATTAACATTTTGATGAAAAATGGGTCTATACTGGATATCACCAAAGCATCAGACAATTCCAATCTAGAGGCTCTGGCAAAAACCGTACAGAAGTATATTCTTTGTTATGTGAAGGAAATAAGGGATGCCAATTAATAAATAATCGAATAAGTTCAAAATTTGTTCGTTAACATATAAGCTATAAATTTGCCCGATGCAACTAACTGCACTTCAGATTGGAATTTTACTTAAAGGAACTATAGAAGGTAATCCTGAGGTGACAGTAAATCAGCTTTCGAAAATAGAAGAAGCAAGGCAGGGATCCTTGTCTTTTCTTGCAAATTCTAAATATGAGCAATTTGTTTATGGCTCAGGGGCATCAATCATTATTGTAAATGAGGAGTTTGTACCTTCCCAGCCTGTGAATGCTACCTTGATCAGAGTAAAAAATGCATACACGGCATTTTCAGTTTTATTGGAGAAATACGACGAATTGTTAAAATCGAACAAAATAGGCATAGAGGAACCTAGTTTTATTCACCCTACTGCTCAACTAGGCAATGATGTTTATGTTGCCGCCCTTGCGTATATTGGCCCGAATGTTAAGATTGGGGATAGCAGCAAAATCTATCCGAATGTCTATCTGGCAGATAATGTAATTGTTGGTAAGAATGTAACTTTGTATGCGGGTGTAAAGGTGTATTTTAATTGCATTATTGGTGATAATTCAATTATTCACTCGGGTGCGATTATTGGAAGTGACGGATTTGGCTTTGCAAACGGAGATGGAGGAACCTATCGAAAGGTAAGCCAGATTGGTAACGTTATAATTGAAGAAAACGTAGAAATAGGATCAAACACAACAATTGACCGGGCAACAATGGGATCAACCATTATCCGGAAAGGAGTTAAGTTAGATAACCTGATTCAGATTGCGCATAATGTTGAAATTGGTGCAAATACGGTAATTGCTGCACAAACCGGAGTATCCGGAAGTACAAAAATTGGTGAAAACTGCGTTATTGGCGGACAGGTGGGAATGGTAGGACATATCAGCATTGCCAATGGAAGTAATATTGGAGCTAAATCAGCTGTAAATAATTCCATAAAGGAGGAGAATATGAGCTGGAACGGATTCCCGATGATGTCATACAGGGATTCATTGAAATCTCAGGTAATTATTAAACGATTACCTGAGCTGGAAAAGCGAATTGAAGAACTTGAAAATATTATAAAAGACCGTTTAAAGTGATCAGTACTCGGCCTCATGAATATCAATACAATGAATGTAAAACAAAGAACAATTAAATCAGAAGTTTCTGTAACGGGAGTCGGCTTACACACCGGTAAGGTAGCAAAGATGACATTTAAGCCCGCTCCTGAAAATCATGGTTATAAATTTAAAAGAATTGACCTTCCGGGTACACCGATTATTGATGCTGATGTTGATAATGTGACCGATACCTCAAGGGGGACTACATTAACTCAGAACGGTGCCAGCGTGAATACCGTTGAACATGTTTTGGCGAGCCTTGTTGGAACAGAGGTGGATAATATATTGATGGAACTCGATGGACCTGAGATTCCAATTATGGATGGAAGTTCGATACAGTTTGTCGACGCACTTGAGAGTGCTGGATTTGTTAATCAGGAAGCTGACCGTGAGTATTATAGTATCCCACATAATATTCATTATTCTGAGCCCGACCGTAAAGTAGAAATGGTTGCAATGCCACTGGATGATTACCGTTTCACATGCATGATCGATTATAATTCACCGGTTTTGGGAAGTCAGCATGCAGCAATAACAACCCTTTCTGAATTTAAAAAAGAAATTGCATCCTGCCGCACATTTTGTTTTCTGCATGAACTTGAAATGTTGTTGAAACATGATCTGATTAAGGGTGGGGATTTGAATAATGCCATTGTAGTTGTAGATAAAAAGGTAAGTAAGGAAGAATTAAAAAATCTAGCCAAACTTTTTAACCGTGATGATATTGATGTTGCAAGAGAAGGAATTCTAAATAATATTGAATTGCGTTATCAGAATGAACCGGCGCGTCATAAGCTTTTAGATATGATTGGTGACTTGGCATTGGTTGGTGTTCCGCTGAAGGGTCATATCATGGCTGCCAGGCCCGGACATGCTGCAAATATTGCATTTGCAAAGAAAATTAAATCCCAGATCAAAAAAGAAAGATCCAAGAAGAATGTGCAGGTCTATGATCCGAGCGTTCCACCATTATATGATGTCGTTCAGATCATGAATATTTTGCCCCACAGGCAACCTTTTCTGTTCATAGATAAGATTCTGGAACTTTCCAAAACACACGTGGTTGGGGTAAAAAATGTAACCATAAATGAGGAATTTTTCAAAGGACATTTTCCCGGTGCTCCGGTGCTCCCGGGGGTAATTCAGATCGAGGCAATGGCACAAACTGGAGGAATTTTAGTCCTTAGTACTGTTCCTGATCCGCGAAATTACCTTACTTATTTCTTAAAGATTGATCGAGTGAGGTTCCGTGCTCAAGTTTTACCGGGAGATACCATAGTATTCCGATGTGATTTAATGGAACCTATTAGAAGAGGGATTTGTCAAATGAAAGGTGTTGGAATGGTGGGCGATAAGGTTGTGGTTGAGGCAGAAATGATGGCACAAATAGTCAGAGTTAAAGAAAGCGAAGCAAGCGTATGATCCAGCCCTTAGCATACATTCACCCACAGGCCAAGATTGCCGAAAACGTAGTTATAGAACCTTTTGTTACCATTTACAAGGATGTAGTTATAGGAGAAGGTACATGGATTGGATCGAATGTTACCATTATGGATGGTGCTCGAATCGGTAAAAACTGCCGTATTTTTCCGGGAGCTGTTGTTTCTGCACCTCCGCAGGATATGAAATATAAGGGAGAAGCTTCTACAGTTACTATTGGTGATAATACAATAATTCGGGAATGTGTAACTCTGAACCGGGGTACTGCGCTCGACAAGAATACTACAACAATCGGTTCAAATTGTCTTCTGATGGCTTATGTTCACATTGCTCATGACTGTGTTATTGGGAACAATGTTATTATTGCTAACTCGGTACAATTGGCAGGACATATTGAAGTGCAGGATTATGCTTTTATTGGAGGAGCCTCTGCCATTCACCAATTCGTTTCAATTGGTGCACATTCAATCATCTCCGGAGGTTCGCTCGTGCGTAAAGATGTGCCTCCATATACCAAGGCTGGTCGTGAGCCGCTTTCATATGTTGGAATAAACTCTGTCGGCTTACGCCGCAGAGGTTTTACTTCAGAAAAAATTAATGAGATCCAGGATATTTACAGAACCATATTCCTGAAAAAATATAATATTTCCAGGGCTTTGGAAATTATTGAAACTGAGCGCGAAGCTACTGAAATCAGGGATGAGATTATTGATTTTATACGAAACTCAAATCGTGGTGTTATGAAGGGTTTCGGCAATTCCTAAATTCTGAGATTCCTCAAGGATTTACAAATATGATGAAGATAAACCTTGAACACATTGGCCGCCGGTTTAATCGTGAATGGATCTTTAGGGATGTAAATTATATTTTTGAAAGTGGCACTTCCTATGCTATTCTGGGTGCCAATGGTGCCGGAAAATCTACAATCTTACAAGTTATTTCAGGTAGTCTGAGCAGCTCGGAAGGAATAATTACTTATTCTAAGGATGGTATTTTGCTGAATCAGGAAAATGTTTTTGAGCATTTATCTATGGCTGCACCTTATCTAGAACTTATCGAAGAATTTACTTTAAAGGAGCTTATTGATTTTCATTTCCGGTTTAAGAAATACCGATCCGGACTTGACCGGGATCTTCTTATTGAACTCATGGGTCTGAAACGTTCAGAGCATAAAGCGATAAAGAATTTTTCTTCGGGTATGAAGCAGCGTGTAAAACTCGCACTGGCTTTTTGCTCTGATACAGAAATAATCCTTCTGGATGAACCTGCTTCAAATTTGGATCAACAGAGTTTAGAATGGTATCTCTCACTTATTGAAAATTACTCTTCAGAGCGC
>Ga0105054_10002066_pt1 | contig 32374 bp, 22 predicted proteins | sample BON02_FD_78091 | JGI IMG/M metagenome (GOLD analysis project Ga0105054, IMG submission 78091) | Freshwater microbial communities from Lake Bonney liftoff mats and glacier meltwater in Antarctica - BON-02 (megahit assembly) | ecosystem: Environmental > Aquatic > Freshwater > Ice > Glacier...
CGCGCAGTGATCCCAAGCCTGTTCTGAAATTCTGTCCGAGCCGCAAAGCGTAAGCTTGCGGAGTCTGAAATTCTGTCCGAGCCGCAAAGCGTAAGCTTGCGGGAGTCGCGGGATTGCTTGTGCTCTCGATACCCCGCAGGCTTACGCCTTGCGGCTCGGATTAAAATCACCGCGCGGGAGTCGCGGGATTGCTTGTGCTCTCGATACCCGCAGGCTTACGCCTTGCGGCTCGGATTAAAATCACTGCGCGGAGTCGCGGGATTGCTTGTGCTCTCGATACCCCGCAGGCTTACGCCTTGCGGCTCGGATTAAAATCACCGCGCAGGCCACGCCCCATCAGTCCGTTGACGTCCGCGACTCGTTGAGTCGCGGCTCTGGCAGCCTTGAATCCCACCCATAAAAAAAACGCTCGCCAATGGGCGAGCGTTTTTCATTGATTTGAATCTTCATCAAACGACATTATCGCGGCAGGGGGCCTTGAGGCGGAATGATCGGGATCCGACCGCCGGGGAATTCACCGGCTCCGCCAGCACCAGCGCCAGCCGGGGGATTGTTCTGCAAGGCACCGGTGGCTTCATTGAACAGGCGAATGCGCTCCGGGTCTTCGCGGTCAGCCACTGGATCACGCGTGGTGACTTGGCCTTGAGCCTGATCAGCGACGAGCACCGTCATCGGGCCACGAATGCCAATGGCGCCGGCCTGCTTGGCGGGGGTCTTGAGGTCCAGCATGAGCTGCGGCACGCTCAGGTCCACGATCTCCTTGCCAGCGATGGCTCCCGTGTCATCTTTCACTTCCATTTCGACGGGCCGGCCGATGGGATCGCCAGGACGCGTGGTGAACTGCTTGTGCAACCGGTAGCCGTTGTAGATGCGATAGATGCCCCACGTGACTGTGGACGTTTCCGCACGAAGGTCTTCGACGAAATATCGCACCGGCGGTTCGATAGTCACCGGCGTGGTCCATTCGCTCTCGGCTGATTCCTGCTCCAATGCACCGGCCAACGGTTTGTCGGGTGCAATGAGCTGATCTTCTTTATTGAACAGCGGATTGATCACGCGGTAGATCGTGCGGTAGCGGTAGGTCTTGCCCGCTTCGACATCCACATCGTGCGCCCAGAACTTGACCGGCTGAAGTTTGCCATCAAACGGCACGCCCTCGCCGGGACGAAATACATCGCCCGGCAGACGCGGACGCCCTGAGCCGGGTCGGCCAAACTCAGGATCGACAAACTCACCACGGGGATCCGTCGGAGGACGACGAACGCCGCCGCGTCCGGGAGCGGAAGGATCGATCGAAGGATCGATACCGCCTTCGCCCGGCTTATCCTTGTGCAGCTTCATCAGAATCTCATCACGCTGCTTTTCGAGATCAATCAGGCGAGTCTGGTAAAGCTTGATGCGGTCTTCATTGGGGTTGGCCTTCTTGGAAGGATCGACGCCAGGGCCGGGCTGCTTAGTCTTGGGTGTGCCGCGAGGCGGTGTCTTGCCCGGCGTGGGATTGAAACCTTCTTCGGAAAATGGTTGAGTGATGCGCGGCGGAATCGTGCCGCCTGCTTTGGTGCCATCGATAGCACCTGCACCAGTTCGACCGATCAAAGCGCGAAGCTCGGACTGATACTTGGTGATCTGTTGATTGAGCTTGAGTAGCGCCTGCTGATCGGCGGGGGCCAGTTCAAGAATAATCTGGCCAGGCTCGGTCCAGGGGCGATGGCTCTTGACGGGAAGGAACTGCGGCTTGACGAGATCTTCCTGATAGAAGCGAAGGTTCTCCACGAGAGCGACCTGAAGGTCAGCGGTTTCATCGGTGTCCACTTTGGTGGTCTTGGCGTCCTGCACCTGCTTGACATAGGAGCGCAGAATATCGGAGACAGCGCCGGGCAGTGGTTCAATGGCGACGGGATCGCTCCACTTGCCGGTCTTGGGGTCGAAGGTCTGGCGCTGGATTTCGATGCCGGAGATGAACTGGGCTTTGTCTTCGTACCAGGACTCGGGCAGCTTGTTTTCAGCGGGGACTTTCTCGAGTGCTTCGATCCATTCCTGTGGCTTGATGATGCCTGCGACGGTGACGCCCCAGAAATCGCGCGGGTCGCGCTTGCCTGCTGCGGCCACGGTTTTGCTGAGCCAACTGTTCACCAGTGCTTTGATGGAATCTTCTTTGGCATCGGGGTACTGAGCGCGGGCCACATCGGTCAGGGCGATGGTCAGAGCTTCATTGGATTCCAGGACGTGGTAAGCCGTCTGAGCGGAGAGTTCATGGGCTGCGGTGGGCTTGACGACGACGACATCGCGCACCTGACCGTCGGGGTCGCCGATGTTGTCTCCCAGGTTTCCGATGCCGGGCGGGCCAAAGACGATGGCGTAGAAGCTGTCGCTCTTGACTAGCCGCTGCTGGTAGCGATTGTTGAACTGGGTGACGTAGTCAGGAATCTTGAGGTTCGACAGTTCCTGCGGGGGCTCGGTGCGTTCGACTGCGCGTTTGAGGCTGTTGCCTTGATCGAGGTAAGACTTTTCTACCTCGGCAGGCGTGGCGGTTTTGCCAGCGGCCACTTGGACGCTGTAGGGCGTACCCAGAACGTAGAAGTAGATGATCGCGAGGCTGATCAGGGCAGCGACGCCCAGAATGACCACTTCGATGTATTTATCCACGAAGGACTGTTGTTTGAGTCGCATGGGAAGACTCCCGCTTTAGGGGCGTAAAGGCGAAGTTGGAGCAGATTCAGTTGGACAAAAGTATGCGATGCGAATTCGAAAAGTTGAAAAGCATCAAGGACGCAGCGGAGCAGGCGTGCCGGGCGCGGCTGCATCGACAGGCTTGGCCACGATGCCCAGTTTGTCCTTGATGGACGGGGGCATCAGCGGGCCGGTCCACTCGCGCAGCCAAATGGTTTCAACGAGCAGGCGAACGCGAACACAATCGTTGGCACCGTACATATAGCCGACGGCCAGTGCATCGTATTCATCGATCTCTTCGATGTGTGTTTCCAGCACGGTCATCAGATTGACCTTGCCGATGGCATCGAACAAGGCGGGCAACTGACGATACTCGGCGATGACTTCGACCTGAGCATGGCGGACATCGTAAAGCGGATTGGTCACGCGACCGGTCATCGACACGTTGAACATCTCAGGCAACCGCTGATCGGCGTTGTAGCTCTTCATTTCCTCGATGATGACTCGCGTCGTATCGGGACGGAAGAATTCCATGCCTGGGCCTTGTGTCTGGTTGTTGGCAACCTGGCCCAGCCGACCCTGGCCACCGGAACCATCGAAACCGACGTATTCATCAAAGATGTGAATCTTCAGCAGGTGCTTGATCGGTGCGGTGAGCACCTGATCGCGCTGGTGCAATGAACCTTCTTCGCGTACAGGCTTGTTGGCCAGGGCAATGGCGCGAACGATGTCCTGCTGAATCCAGAGGCTCATCTGGCCTTCCCAGATATCCGCCATCGAAGGACGCGTCCCTGCACGAGCCCAGGCACCGATGTGGAACGGGAAATCATCGAGCTTGTCATCCATCGAAGCGTAGATGCTGATGCGCTCGGCATGATCTCTGATCTGTTCAAAGACGGCCTTGGCACGCAGCTTGGCCAGCGTCTTCTTGTCTTCATCGGTCAGTTCCGTTTCGGTCTTGCGCGGGAAAAAGCCTGCGAGGAACTTATTGGTGACCTTCAGCAGATTGGCATCAATCTCTTCAACGCTCAGCGTGCCCGAAGCATTCAGGCGTGGGGCGTTTTTGTCAGCGACGGAAGGCTTGCTGAACATCGCACGAATCTGACGCAGGAATTCATCCTTGGCCTGGAAGGGGATGGCGGGATCGTTGTTCTCGGGGAATAGGTTCTCGAGCATCGGGGCGTGATGCTCTTTGTTGATCGCCGCGGCTGTGCCAAAGAGCGTCACCGATTGCATGCGCATCTCGTTATAGACTTTTGTCAGCGCCTCGTTGGTGGCCTGATTGATGACCACCGTGATCGACTTGGGCGGCTCGTCGGGCTTTTCTGATGGCACGTTGAGCTGCGATGACATGAGCGATTTGATCTTGTTCACATCCGTCTTGCGCTTGTCCATCTCGGCGACAAAGTCATTGCCCATGGGCTTGACGAAGAAGAACAACGCTGCAATGGAAAGCAGCGCGATCGCAATGGCGGCGACGACGAGTGGGTTGCCCTTGGCCAGTTCAATAATGTTTTTCATTAGCGGGACTCCTTGCCGGAGAGAGCCGTGGGTGCCGTGGTGGTGGTGGAGACAGGCGATGCATCAGCTGAGGGCTGCGCGGGTTTCTTGGCGGCTTCTTCGCGCTGACGCACTTCTTCAGGACTCATCAGCTCGACCGTCCAAGTAATGGTGAACTTGCGATCGCCCACCGGCGATTCGTCAGCCATCGGACGCATCGGATAGAGCGGCTCAAGATCGACCTGGCCCGCCTTGACTTCAGGCGTACCACCACGACCCACGCCCGGGCCAAACTCAGGAAGCGTCGGCGTCGGAGCAGCAGGCCGACGGCCCCCGCGCGGCAGCACGCCTTCCTGAGGCAGCGTGGGGGGCACCACACGGCGGCCTCCGCGATCAGGTGTGACCGGCGTGCTGGTCGTCGCGCCATCCTTGATGTCTTCGGCGCGGATCACATCGAAGTTGGAAAGCTCGATCGATTCCTTCACGATGCGATAAGGACGATCGTTGCGATCCAGCTTGGTTCGCAGGAACTCCATGAAGTTGCTGCTGAGGAACTGACTGGTGTTGTTGGCGTATGGCGTGGTGCCTTCGATGGTGATGATGATCGAAGGGCGGGTCTTGGCGTTGGGGTCAGCAGGTGTTGCCGCGCCAGGAACCGGTGCCGATTCAGGCATCGGCGTCAGCGGGCGAGGACCAAACGCCTCTTCACGACTGTACTTTCGCATCGGCGTGCCAGCCGGCGGCGGAGCGGAACCGGGGCCCGCAACACCGGCACCCTGCGTGCGCGATTCAACGTAACGAGCGTTGTAAGACGTGATAAACACCCGGCGGCGCTGGCCACGCGGAATGCTCTTGTGTACATCATATTTCGCTTCGCCCAGTTCGCTTTGCGCACCCAGCGTCGCTGCCGCCATGCTGATGTCTTCCATCAGCTTGGGCCACACATCACGGTAATCCAACACGCGCTGCAGATTCTCAATTCGCATGCGCGGATCAGAAGCCTGCACGTTGGTATCGAGTTGTGATTTGAGCGACTGTGCCTGTGCGATGACAGGATTCACCTGTTCATCGGTCAACTTCCTGTCGCTGGCGTAGGAGGATTTGTCGCTGGCGACCCTACCCCATGCCAAGCCGACGGAGATCATCACTAGCAGTGAAGCGGCGATAATCCAAGCCTCTTTCGCACGCCACAGGCGGGCCTTGATGATATGCTCAGGCAAGATGTTGGCGGAGACTTGCTCGAGTCCCAGCCCTTGCAGCGCTAGACCATAGGCGGTGCCCATGTTCAAAGCGTTTTCCGCGAAGTCGGCTGCCTGCTTGCCATCAACGCGAATCTTCTTAAAGCCGTCAGGACGAATGATGTCGATCTCAAGCTGCTGCTTGAGGAACTTCTGAAGACCAGGCAGGCGGAAGGTGGAGCCGACGCCGATGAGCTGGGTCAGTTCCGCATCGCGGTTGGAGGTCTGGTAGAAACCCAGCGACCGCTGAATGTCCTGCACCAGATCAGCGAACACCGGCCGCATGGCCTGGAAGATCTGCCGGGCGTACTTGCTGGTGCCTGCTTCGCGTTTGAGCTTTTCAGCTTTGGGAAACGAGAGCTTGAACGACTTGACCAGCGCTTCGGTGAAGTTGTTGCCACCGATGGCCATGGTTCGCATCCAGACCCGGCCGCTCTCGACGACCACCAGATCGGTGCTGGTGGTGCCGATGTCCAGGATGATCGTGCCCTTGCCGCTCTTGAACAAATCCATGTCGTAAGCGAGCGCATTGACCACCGCCAATGGCGAGAGCGTCAGCGCATCGATCTTGATGTTCATCCGGTTATAGTTCGAGAGGAACTGGGCAACGCGCTCTTTGCTGATGGCAAAGATGCCCACCTCCACATCCGGCGAATCTTCCTTAGAAAAGACCTGATAATCCCATTCGACCTGATCGATCGGAAAAGGAATCTGCTGCTGGGCTTCAAACTTGACGATGTCGGGAATTTTCTTAGGCTCGACCGGTGGCAGCTTCGCAAAGCGGGCGAAGGCCATGCTTCCTGGCACCGAGATGACGACCGAGCTTTTGCTGATGTCGTGTCTGGTGAGGAACTGATCGAGGTTGACCTGAATGGCCTCATCGACGTTCAGGTCCGGTGTGGTGAGCACCTTCTTGAAGGGAATGACATCGTAAGCAGCCACTTCAACTTCAGTGCCATCTCGCACCAGTCGCATGGCTTTAAGGGCGTTGGCGCCCACTTCGATGCCCCAACTGTCAGTCTTCTTCGACATGACGCGCTCCTGAAAAGGAATAGATCAGCGGTCAACCTGAGCCGAAATACCTGAGCCGAAATACCAGAGCCGAAATACGAAATCCGAACCAAACGACCAGCACCTGAAACCCGACAACCGAATCATCGCAGCGCGATGACACCCAACTGACTCCGCGCGGCCCCGGAAGTCGTTAACGCAAACCTGAATTGTCGGGGTGAGAGCCCATGAGCCAGCACGCTGGCAGACTCGTCTCTCGTCGGTGGGGCAGGTCACAACGCATTCACAGGTGATTAAATCGGAACCCTCCCCATTCGTCAAGTGAAGGCAGGGAATAACCTTGAAAGATTGTGCTATTTTTTTCGTTCCACACCAGAGCGTTACGTACGCATACGAAAAGCACGAGAGCGCTTGTTGCATTGCCTTATCAGAGCCGGTGTCTGCGACACCGGTCGGGGGCCGAGCCTTGTCGCATTGCCTTATGAGAGCCGGTGTCTGTGACACCGGTCGGCGGCCGAGCCTTGAGCGGCGAAGGCCGCCGCAGTCGGCGCTGCTGATGAACAACCGACATGTTGCCCCCGAGCGATGATCGCAATTGAAATAACCTAAAATCCACACCGACCGCGATTCAAGCGTCTCAACAATCACCTACTCGAAGGCATCACAGTCCGCAGCCTTGACGAAAATCGCCATCCGTCCAACGCCTCGGTTCAGGACGTGATAAACAATAACGCCAAGGGCTTGACGAGGCAGACGTGGCATGGAAATAGATTGCACGTTCTGAAGTGAGGGTCGAGTATTAAACCTGGCTCGTTTTCTTCCTCCGAGGGTAGAATGATGGACGAAAGCGAAGCAATGGGCCCGCTTGTTTCGAGAAGTACTTGTCGCCGTTTTTTTTCCCCACTTTAATCGGCAATTCGCATGCCTATTACCCAAAGCAGAATGAAGATCGAGGTTCGACGCACACAAACTGCCCCGGAGTTTCTGAAGTATTTAGAATTAGAGCAACGTCATTGGGGGCCGTTTATCGATCATCGTAGTACGTGGGTATTCCGGGGACACGCTGATGCGACATGGCCACTTCAGCCAAGTGCATGGCGACCAATGAAAAACCGTTTGCAAAAACTCAAAAAGATACTCAAGCCAAAGATCGCTTCATTGTGTTATGAGGATTCCAATTGGTCATGTTTCAAATCAAAGATGCAGCGTGACCGCAGAATGGCCAGTGCGCTGCAGTTCGCAATTGAGTTCGTGAGTGTGCGGCAGTTTTGCAGATTGGCAAACGAGTTAGGTCTAAACCTTGCCACTGATGGATTCTTTCTGCAATCCGATGATATTTCGCTCAACGCCGAAGTTCAACGATATGCGATTCATCCGGGTTCATCCTCGAACGAAGACCACGACAATATTTTTCAGAGCCATCCCTTTGCGATCGCTCAGCATCACGGCATACCCACGCGGCTCATCGACTGGACACGTAACCCACTTATTGCAGCCTTCTTCGCTGCGGAAAAAGAAAGTGCATCATCGGACGAATTGTGTGTTTGGGCAATCCAACGAAGTTCAGCAGATCAGGTTGAAAAACACCCACATCATTGGATTGAGATTCCTCGAAGCGATGATCAGTATCTTCATTCTCAGCACGGTGTCTTTACGTTAAATCGTTCCGCTTTGGAGTATTTCATGCGGGTAGGAGAATGGCCTGATTTCGACATAAATGGAATGCCGCATTTTCCCGGTCAGAAAGTTATCTTCCCAAAGATTCGCAAGATCACATTGCCGGTGTCTCAAAGGAAACGACTATTGGAAATCCTTTACAAGAGACGGCTTGGTCGTGCTCAATTGATGCCCACGCTTGATAATGTTGCTCTCGCCGTAAAGGCAGCTTGGGATTGGTAGCCGCACCACGCCTGTCACTGTAGGGGGGGCGAAAAGGGGGGGGGCGGAAAAGGGGACATTCTTCTTTTTGCGATTGATAATTAAGAATGTCCCCTTTTCCGCCCACAGCCATATGTAGTTGCACGCATTTCGCCTTATTTGGAATCCGGCCTGCGTGTGATCCACAATATAATTACACCGAACAACAGGCATACACCAAATGACAACCAATTTACTTTCGATGGATTCTGAGCGGCAATTACTATCGGAGCGATAACCAGAAATAGGCCAATCGCGAGTCTTGTATAACGATCGAATGAATCTGTTGGTAGCATTCAATGCTCATTTGTTTATATATGTCGGATTCGACCATCCATTATCCGGATTGATGAAATATGCAATTGCTCTTTTGCCCTTGATCTCATGCGGAGGATTGCCCAGCCACCCGGGGGCGGAAAAGCGGACATTCTTCTTTTTTGCGATTCATAATTAAGAATGTCCCCTTTTCCGCCCCCAACCTGCTGCGGGCGGCGTTTGAGGCCGGGGCGGACGCTGGGGTAATGCTGAGAAAACAAAAACCGAAGTCACTATGGCGATCCCAACACTTCTCGCGATTAGCACTCCATAATAAACGGCAACCTCGCGGCCCTCTTCTATGGTCGGCGGCGACCACAATGGCGCAAATTTCTGAACGAATGGTTCGCCCTCTTTCCAATCCATTTGCACCCAAGGCGGAATCATCCACATCACCGCAATAACAACCACTCCGCAGGCGATTGGGATCGTGTACCCGAGAATGTTTTTTCGCCTTTCTGTTGACATGCTTTCCATTGGACTTGACTTTGCTTTTAAGGAACGAAAACCGGGACAGCAAGTAGGATGGGCTGCTCCCTGTGGGCTGAGTCTTCGATGCCCACCGTTGGGTGCCCGATCAGGCCTGGCGGCACGTTTCATAGATGGTGTGCATCATGGTGGGCTTCGCGGACTCAGCCCACCCTACTCGCTACTCGCTAACGTGTGGGAAGCTCAACTTCCGCGTAGTCCCCTGCTTTCATTTGTGCGATACGCTCGATCACCTCAGGGATGCGCTGGCGTATCACGGGCCAACTTGTCGTGCACAGCACGAGAATCGCCAGACGGCGATCCGTCAGGTTCTGTTGATATCGCAGATTCTGATCCGTGGTGATGAACAAGTCGAAACTTCTTTCCGCCTCACGAAGAAGATCGCCGTTGCGGAGATCGGACCAGCCCATTTCGTAGGCGGTCGCCACTTCATGCCCGGACAGGGCATCGTCTAACGGGGCGTAACGGGGCGGGCGTTCCTTGATCAAATAGTATTCTCATACGCCGGACCGAAATGTTCACGCTTCCACAAGGCTGCGTTCCATGTGCGTCAAGACCGCCTCGACCTGATGCCGGCCGACGCCGGGGAACCAGTTCAGGAAATCGTCAATCGTCGCCCCGCTTTCCAGATTTTCGAACAATGCCTTCACTGGCACGCGCGTGCCTTTGAAGAGCCACGCGCCGCTCACCTTGTCAGCGTGCCGTTCGACTTGCGGGCATTGGTTCCAGTTGAGCATGATGTGATTATAGTACGTAGGGTGGGCACCGCCCACCACAATGGACCTTTGATGTCACTCGTGGTGGGCGGTGCCCACCCTACTCACTTCTTCTTCGCGCTGAGTTGCACCGGCACGGCGTCGGTCAGTGTGCGGGACAGGATTAATTCTCCCGCACCGTGTCTATCAAATAAAAAACCCTTGAATCTTAGTTCACCATCTGCTATACTATGGTCGAATCGTTCCTTTCTTTTCTTTTCTTCCGGGGTCTTGGACATGGGCGATACTGATCTGGTCACGGTTTTCGTTGATTTTACTACTCTAAAGCCTGTGCAGGGCTGGTTTTATCCATCTAAACTAAGGGTTTCCTAGTAGACTTGTCTAGGTATTTACCACTAGACAAGGCTTAACCTGATTATTGACAATGAATTACGACGGTGGACACAAATGAAAAATGCTCAGGGTAGACAAAATCGGCGGGTACTTGGCTCAATGTTCTTGTGGCGTATCCAGATGTTCCGCCAGGCGGCAGAGTTGTTCGACGGTCAATTGTTCGGGTCGTTGATTCGCGTTGATGTCCAAGGGAAGTGCGGTGGTTCTGCCGAGGATGGAGCCGATCTGTTTGCGACGTTTGCTAAAGAGTTGATGAAGGAGTTTGGAAAGTCGGTGCGGCTGACGCGTCAAAGGTTCATCACGAAGGCGCAGGCGGATGACAGCCGAATCGACCTTGGGCGAGGGCCAGAAGCAACCGGGGGGGAGAGTGGCGACGCGATCGACCTGACACATGGCCTGCACGAGAATGCCAAGTGGGCCGTAGTCTTTGCCACCGGGCGGAGCATTGAGACGGTCAGCGACTTCGCGCTGAATCAGCACAATCGCCAGTGACATGCGAGGTAGAGCCGCATCTGGTGATTCGTAAGGTGCCAGCAGCAGATTGGCGATCAGCGGAGAGGCAACATTATAAGGAAGGTTCGCCACCAGCTTGAAACTCGGCGAAGCATGGTCAGCCAGTTCGCTCAGTGAGGCATGAACCACAGGATTGAGCGTGTGTTTACCCTCGAGGACATCGGCAATGCACAAACGAACACGATCGCGATTGTTAGTGGCCTGTACTGCTCCTGCTCCTGCCCCTGCCCCTTCAATCTCAAGCTGCGAGCGCAGGATCGGCTCCAAGTCGCGATCAATCTCCACCGCCACGAGCTTCGCCCCGGCAGCAAGCAGTCGTACCGAAAGAGCCCCGGTACCTGGCCCAACCTCAAGCACAAGATCGCCCGGCGAAAGGTCAGCGGCTGCGATGATCTTCGCCATCTTGTCGCCATCGTGCAGGAAATTCTGCCCGAAGCGATGCCGGGGGTGCAGGCTGTAGGCTGCCAGGAGTGATTTGATCTGGCTCAGCGACTGATGCGGGGATGGGGGGGTGTCGTGACTGATGGCTGATATCCGGTGTGCCTGGGTTGGAAGGGGACATCATATCGGGGCAGTGCGGGATGGTTTTCAGTGATTGTGGGGATTCGTCAGTATTGGCAGCCTCGCTTGTAACCAGCCCGGTTTGGCGTCCAATAATGGGAGCGATAGACGCGGGATTGGCAGCGTTGGAAGATTTGTGAGTCCTAGGTGGCAACACTCATCGACGCACGGTGGTTCTCTTTCATCCCAAAAAAGCAATCGCTGCGCGTGACGTTCACGCAAAGCGTAAAGCTTGTATATCGGCCCAGAATGGGCCTGCTAGAAAAGGTTCCCCATGAAGACTGCATCGATCGTGACACTCGTGTTGGTAGCTATGCTGTCAGCCTCGTTTGCGATGGCCGCAGAGGGCAAGAAGGAAAAGGGCGCGAAGGTTGAAGGCGTGTACGCCAAGCTCGACCTGACCGCTGAGCAGAGCGTGAAGATCAAGGAGATTCAGGACGGCGCCAAGGCCGCGATGAAGAATGCTGGCGACGACAAGAACGCCAAGAAGACCATCGCCAAAGAGACCAGTGAAAAAATCGCTGAGGTGCTCACCGATGCTCAGAAAGAAAAGCTCGCCAAGATGAAAGCCGATGGCAAGCAGGAAGGCGACAAGAAGAAAAAAGACCCCAAGTAATTTGAGACTCAGGTTGAAAGCCCCAGGCTGAAAACCTTACGCCAGACCTCATTGCAACGCCCTGCACCAACGTGCGGGGCGTTGTCATTTGATGGAAGATGCAACGCTCATCATCCCAGTACGTGATTGCGCGGCTGCGTCTGGGGCACTGAGATTCTCGTGGGCCGGTACGTTGCCCGTAGTACCGGTTTGGCTGTGCTGTAGTGCTCCCTTTTAACAGTTCTGGCGGCATCTCTTTTTCAGCTTCCAGCTCATACGGCCTGTCAATTCATCATTGACCTAGCACCGCTCACTCCCTGCGCGCTGGCGGCTCCAGTGCGCAGGGAGCGCGCAGTGTCACTGCGATCAATGCTGCTCATTGGGCGATCCGTGGCGCATTTATTCCGATTGTGCCAGTCGTGTACTTAGGGCTGTAGATGCTCGTTTTGAGGCTGATACTGCAAGAAACGCGTTAGATCGTCATTTTCATCACCTTGGATGATTAACGGCGTGGCAGGGTCCATTTCTGACGTGGCACAAACCTTGCGGATGCTAGGTGGCGGTCAGTCGTCGGGCAGGCCACCCGGTGTTATTGATCCGAATCGAGTCGAGGGCTTGACGTGTGGGTTTTCCAATCGCGATGTGCGAAGCCGTCAGTTCCTGACTCTCTCTTATAGGTTTCATTTACGAAAGGACCTGTTCATGAAGAAGAGTCACAAGGTGTTGAGTTCGCTGTTTCTCGCCGGTGCGATGCTCGCTCCGAGCCTTGGCCTGAGCACGCAGGTTCGCGCTGAGGAAGCGGCGGCCGACGAAGGCCCCAAGATTACCGGCCTGTTCGGTGCGGATTACACCACCCACTTCATTTCCTGGGGCTATGACGTCTGGGGTGCAGGCAACGACTTCGGTGAAGATGCCACTTTCAACCCCTACGCTGAAATCGGCATCGATTTCGACCTGTTCAAGGTCGTCGCAGGCACTTGGTGGGACGTCAACAGCAACACCACCAGCGCCATCGGTGGCAACCTCCAGGAAGTCGATATCTACTTCGGCGTCTTTGTTCCCGTTGACAAATTCACCTTCGGCATCGTCTATCAGGACTGGATGTACGCGGGCGATGTGGAAAAGGTGATCGACTTTTCAGTCGCTTATGACGACAGCGAGTTGCTCGGTGCTTTCGCCATGGCTCCCAAGTTCACTGCTCACAAACTCATGAGTGGTGGCGAACTGGGCGGCGGCGCTATCAAGGACAGCGGCTGGGCCTTCGTCCTCTCGCTGACCCCTGGCTTCACCGTCTACGAGTCTGAGGCTTTCGATGTCAATCTGAGCTTCCCCATCAACATCGGCTTTGGCGATGATGACTTCTACGGCTCAAGCCAGGAAAGTATCGCTTTCGCCTACGTCTCCGTCGGCGTTGCAGCCTCAGTGCCCCTCAAGTTTATCCCCGCCAAGTACGGTGCCTGGACCGTTGGCATCTCCCTCACCTACTACCACACCGACACGGCCACCATCCCTGTCGCCGTCAACCCTGACAACGACTTCCTCGTTGGCAAGGTCGGCTTCAGCGTGGCCTTCTAATTCCCCCTGCCTCCTGAAAGCGCCCCGCATCGCTTGATGCGATGCGGGGTCTTTTTCACAAACGTCAAATCACAAAACTTCAAGCTTCTGCCACTGCCACTGCAACTGTCCCTGTCCCCCTCATTCACGCGAGAAGAAAGCGAGTTCCGCATCCATGGGAAAAATCAAACAACTGTTCACTGCACTGTGCCTCGTCGCCTCCGTCATGATCGCAAGCTTTGCGACAACCGCACAAGCCGCCGATGACGAAGTCAAAATCGGCATCCTTCACTCACTCACCGGCACCATGGCCATCTCCGAAACATCACTGCGCGATGTTGTCCTGATGGCTGTCGATGAAATCAACGCCAAGGGTGGCGTCCTGGGAAAGAAGATCGTCCCCGTCATCGTCGATCCTGCTTCCAACTGGGATCTGTTCGCTGAAAAAGCGAAAGAACTCCTGCTTAAGGAAAAGGTCGCGGTCACCTTCGGCTGCTGGACCTCGGTCAGCCGTAAGAGCGTGCTGCCTGTGTACGAAGCCAACAAAGGCCTGCTCTTCTACCCCGTCCAGTACGAAGGTGAAGAAGAAAGCCCCAACATCTTCTACACCGGTGCTTCGCCCAACCAGCAGCTCATCCCCGCTGCTCAGTTCATGATGAGCGAAGACGGCGGCGCCAAGAAGAAGTTTTATCTTCTGGGTACCGATTACGTCTTCCCCCGCACCGCTAACAAAGTGCTCCGCGCCTACCTGCTCTCCGTCGGCGTGCCCGAAGCCAACATCGTCGAAGAATACACACCCTTTGGCCACAGCGACTATCAGACCATCGTCGGCAAGATCAAGGCCTTTGGAAAAGATGGCGACGCTTGCGTCCTCTCCACCATCAACGGCGACTCGAACGTTCCCTTCTACAAGGAATTCGCCAACCAGGGCCTCAAGGCTGACACTTGCCCGATCATGGCCTTCTCCGTTGCTGAAGATGAACTCCGCGCCATGGAAACTGAAAAACTCGTGGGTCACCTCGCTGCCTGGAACTACTTCCAGTCCATCGACAGCCCCGAGAACAAAGAATTCGTCGCCAAGTTCAAGGCTTACTGCAAAGCCAAGGGTCTGCCCGGCGGCGACAAGCGCGTCACCGATGATCCGATCGAAGCGGCTTACTTTGGTGTTTACGTGTGGAAGGCTGCCGTGGAAAAAGCCAAGAGCTTTGATGTGGACAAGGTTGTGCCCATGGTGCTCGGCCTCGAGTTCGATGCACCCGGTGGCAAGAAGAAAATGCATGCCAAGAACCACCACACCTTCAAGCCGGTGTACATCGGTGAGATTCGTGCGGATGGCCAGTTCGACATCCTGACCAAGACCAAGGGTCTAGTCGAGCCCGAATCCTTCAGCAGCTACCTGAAGAAGTAAATGAAGCAATAAGGCGGGCAACCGTCTTGCGGGTCGGCAGCGGCACTACCCCTCCGCTGCCGTCTCTTCTCTCCACGCGAAGTGAAAACTTCGCGTGGGGTTTCAAAGAAGGAGTTCTGAGTTCAATGTTCTGAGTTCCGGGTTGCGGCCACTGCAGCAGCAAACTCTGCATTGAAACTTTGAACTCAGAACGTTGAACTCAGAACTACTGTCAAACGAAAGCGGATTCATGCGACGTATCGCGAGCCTGGTGCTGATTCTCTGCTTCTGTTTCAGCGGGCCACTCTCCGCTGCGGAGCCGCTGCCAGTTGAAGTGATCGAGGCAGTCAAAAAACTTAAGGCCGCATCTCGCGATGAGCGCACCGCTCTCTATCAGATCATGGCGGACCACGGCGATGGTCGCCTTGTGCCGCTGCTGGAAGCGTTTTCCGCAGGCATGCTCGAAGAGCGCGAAGGCAAGATCGTCATCTATCAGTTCTCAGTCGAAGTTCCGGGCAGCGACGAGAAACTATTTCCGGTGGTCGACGCCTTCACGCTCGAACCGATTCTGAGCAGCGATGGCAAGCCGATGATGAAGGCTTCATTGCCCGAGGATCCTTGGAAGGCGCATCGTCTGGAACGCCGCGCCATTGGCGACCTCACAGCAGCCCTGTCATTGGCGCATCCTGATCCGGACACGCGTAAGCAGGCGATCATCGACGTCGGCGATCGCGGTGATGCCTCTGTATTGCCCGCCCTAAAAAAACAACTCGCCAAGAAGCCTGATGGCTCGATGCTCGCGGTTCTGGAAGAGACGATCGCTCGCATCGAGCTGTTGCATGGTGAAGATGCACAGGTCAAGCTCGCCGCAGCGAAGAAGCTTCTGGAAGTTGCCACCAGCCGATCATCCTCAACGCTCAGCAAAGCGCGCGAGCAAGCCGTCGAAGCCAAAGACGAAACGCTACTCGCCGCCATTGATGAAGTCATCGCTGCTCAGGCGAGCTATCAGACCAAAGTTCGCTGGGCACAGAACACCTTCGCGGGCCTTTCGCAAGGTTCGATCCTCATCCTTCTCGCGCTGGGTCTGGCGATCATCTTCGGCGTCATGGGCGTCATCAATATGGCCCATGGCGAGTTCATGATGGTCGGTGCTTTCACCGCGCTTTACGTCTGCGAATTCTTCAAGAAGAACATGCCCGAGTCGATGTTCGATTACTACTTCATCGCAGCGCTGCCCGCCGCATTTCTTGTTGCCGGTTTCGTCGGCTACATGTGCGAAATGCTCGTCATTCGCCGTCTCTACGGCCGTCCACTGGAAACGCTCCTCGCCACCTGGGGCATCAGTCTGATTCTCATCCAGACCGCCCGCGCCATGTTCGGCGACACCAATTCCCTCACCCCGCCAAGCTGGCTTGTCGGCGGCTGGGAGATCGCCCCCGATTTTGTGCTGCCGCTCAATCGCCTCTTCATCATCGTCTTCTGTTTCATCTGTGTCTTTGCCGTCTATTTCATCATCGGCAAAACCAAACTCGGCTTGCTTCTTCGCGCTACCACGCAGAACCGCCCGATGGCTTCGTGCCTCGGTGTACCTACACGGCGTATCGATGGCCTCACCTTCGGCTTAGGCGCTGGGCTTGCCGGACTCGCTGGTGTTGCAGTGCCGCTCTTTGACAAGATCAACCCGCAGATGGGCCAAGGCTACATCGTCGAGAGTTTCATGGTCGTCGTCGTCGGCGGCGTAGGCAAACTCGTCGGCACCATCATCTCCGGCCTGGGCATCGGCTTCATCAGCAAATATCTCGAGCCCATCATCCCCGGCACCGGCTCAGTCATCTACACAAAGATCATCATCCTGCTTCTGATCATTGTCATCCTCCAGTGGCGCCCTTCGGGCCTGTTCCCCGCGAAGGGAAGGCTCGCGGAAAATTGAGCGTAGGGTGGGCACTGCCCACCTTTTGAATTCGCAAATTTCGTCGGAAGGTGGGCGATGCCCACCCTACAAATGAGTCCACAATGTCCGTAACTGCACCGACAACCTTGACGCTTGAAAACACTCGCGCAATTGATCCGAAGGTGCGCAAGCTTCGCCGCGCGATGATGGTGCTGATCCTTTCGATTTTCTTCGTGCTCATTCCAATCTTCAGCGCCACAGGCATCGTCGAGAATCACAATCTCAACAAGCTTGGCCGCTATCTCTGCTTCGCCATTGCCGCCGTGGGCATCGATCTGGCATGGGGATACACCGGCATCCTCTCGCTCTGTCAGGCGGTCTTCTTCTGCATCGGCGGCTATGCCTGTGCGATGTTCCTCGCGCTGCCGCAAGGTGGCGGCGATGTGCGGCAGGAATACGGCAACATGCCGCAGTTCCTCTTCTTCGCCAACCCCGACAGCACCACGCTGCCTTGGTTCTGGAAGCCGTTCTCTTCGCCGATTTTCGCACTGGCTGTTGCGATTCTGCTCCCGGCGTTTGTCGCTTCGACGGTGGCGTTTTTCATCTTCCGCAGTCGTGTGAAAGGTGTTTACTTTTCGATCATCACGCAGGCCGTAGCTTGGGGCGCGTTCCTCATGCTCTGCCGCAATGAAATGCTCATGGGTGGCACCAACGGCCTGACCAATTTCAGCAAAGCGCTGAATCAGGAACATGGCTGGATTCTCGGGCTTTATGTTCTCACCTGCTTCGTGCTGCTGGGCATCTATCTACTCGCTCGCTGGATCACGCGCTCGCGCCTTGGCCGTGTGCTGGTGGCCGTGCGCGATAACGAATCGCGTCTGCTTTTCTCAGGCTATCGCCCTGATCTTTTCAAAGTGTTCGCCTTCGCCGCCGCCGCTGTCTTCGCTGCGGTGGGCGGCATGCTCTATGCCCCGCAGAACGCCATCATCACGCCCAATATCATGCGCGTCGAAGACTCGATCATGATGGTCATCTGGGTGGCGCTGGGCGGCCGCGGTCGCCTATGGGGCGCGATCCTCGGCTCGATGATCGTGCTCTACTCGCAATCAATTCTCACCTCATCGCTCCCAACCTTCTGGCCCTTCGTGCAAGGCGGCATGTTCCTCGCAGTCGTCCTCTTCATGCCCGATGGTCTGGTTTCATTCTGGGATCGCGTGGAGCAGGCCGTCGTCAGTGGCGCAGGATTCAGGAAGGCGATCATCGCGGGTGCGCCGCTGTTCGCACTGGTCACATTCATTTTCTTCGAAGGCCTTGGCCTGATGCCCAGCGTCTTGACGCATGTGGTGGGCGGATTGCAATGGAGCTACTGGCTGCTCCTTCTCGTGCTCGCGCTTTGCGTCGCCCATCACCAGTGGATGAGTGCGATGCAGCGAAGGATGCACGCCGTTGCAACCCCAACATCAACCGATGAATCCATGCTGGCGACCGAAGGAGCCAAAGCATGAAGACGATGATTTCCCCCGAAGAACGCGCCACAAAAATGCTCGAGCCTCGGCTGTATCAAGCGACCGATGCCGAGTTTCAGTGCATGGTTTATCTGCGCGATGTCACTGCCGTCTTCGATGGTTTCAAGGCGCTCGACATCAAAAACTGGGGCGTTTATCACAACGAACTACGCGTGGTCATCGGCCCCAATGGCGCAGGCAAGACCACGCTCTGCGATGTGATCAGCGGCAAGACGCAGCCGACCACCGGCCAGGTTTTTCTCGATGGCACCGATATCACGCAGCTTCAGGATTCGGAGATCGCGCTGATGGGAGTTGGTCGAAAGTTTCAGACGCCCACGGTTTTCGACAGCCTGACGGTGTATGAAAACATGAACCTCGCGCTGCCGCAGACCAAGCGCGTGTGGAAGAATCTGTTTACCAAAGAGACGCACGATGAGCGGGCCAAGATCGATGCGCTGCTTCGCCGCGTGAGGCTGTTCGATTCGCGCTTCGAGCAGGCCAAGTACCTGAGTCACGGCCAGCGTCAGTGGTTGGAAATCAGCATGCTCATTCTCGCCGGGCCTCGCTTGCTCTTGGTAGATGAACCTGCCGCAGGTTTGACAGATTCGGAGACCGGTCTGACCGCTGAACTGCTACTTGAATTGAAAGACGATCACACCATCATCGTCATCGAACACGACATGGACTTCGTGCGCAGACTCGGCGCCTGGGTCACCGTACTCAACGAAGGCCAGGTGCTCGCCGACGGCAAGATGGATGATGTGCAGGCGAATGAGGACGTGATTGAAGCGTATCTGGGAAGGTAAAACGCGGTTCAAGGTTCAAGGTTCAAAGTTGAAGGCGTGGACTTTACAGAACTCTTAACTTTGAACCTTGAACTCGTAACTTTGAACTGGGAACTTATCCCCATGCTTACCGTCGAAAAACTCTGCACCTCCTATGGCAACGTGAAGGTGCTTCACGAAGTGAGTCTGACCGCACAGCCGGGGCAGATCACCTGTGTCATGGGGCGTAACGGCGTGGGCAAGACGACGCTCATGAAGTCGATCATCGGCAGCCTCAAGACCACTGCGGGGCGTGTGAAGATCGATAGCGAGGATCTCACCGAGTTGCCTTCGAATCGTCGTGCTCGCAGCGGTATCGCACTGGTCGCGCAAGGCAGACACATCTTTCCGAAACTCACCGTGATGGAAAACCTTCGCGTCGGTTTGGAAGCAAGGCCTGACCGGTCGAAGGTGATTCCCGAGATGGTGTTCGACTTTTTCCCCGTTCTCAAAACGATGTCCCACCGCATGGGCGGCGACCTTTCGGGCGGTCAACAGCAACAGCTCGCCATCGCCCGCGCCTTGGTGGGCAAACCTAAAGTGCTGCTGCTTGATGAGCCGACCGAAGGCATTCAGCCCAACATCATTCAACTCATCGGCACCGTGCTGCGCAAGCTCGTCGTCGAGATGAAGATGGCGGTCGTGCTGGTGGAGCAGTATCTCGATTTTGTGCGCGAGTTCGGCCACACGTACCACATTATGAACCGTGGCCAGGTCATCGCCAGCGGTGTGCCCAGCGAACTTACTGATGATATTGTGGCCCGCCATCTGAGTGTGTGAGGGAGTGCGGCGATCCTATAGATAGACATGGAGAGTTTTCATGCGACATGGATTGGTATCAAGTTTCGTCATGATGGTGATGCTCGTGCTGCCTCGTTTAGCGATGGCGCACGCGGGGCATGATCATGGCGATGGTGGATTGGCGGCGGGCTTTGCGCATCCGCTCACCGGCCTCGATCATCTGATCGCGATGCTCGCCATTGGTTTGTGGGCGTCGCAGTTGGGTGGCCCATCGGTGGTGATGCTGCCGGTCACGTTTGTGAGCGTGATGCTGGTGGGCGCTGTGGCTTCGATGTATGGGTTGAATCTGCCGCTGGTGGAGCCGGTGATTGTCGCGTCACTGCTCGTCGTTGGTTTGCTGGTTGCTTGTGCGGCTAAGCTGCCCATGTCTGCGGGCATCGTCATCACCGCAGCGTTCGCCTTCTTCCACGGCGCAGCTCACGGCCAGGAAACCGGCGAAGCTTCCCCACTGCTCTTCGCCATTGGTGCCATCGCCGCCACCATTCTCCTGCACATCATCGGTGTCATGCTCGGCTCCATGCTCAAAGCAAAAGCCAGCGAACTTGCTGTGCGAATCATCGGCTCCACCGTCGCTGCCGCTGGATTGCTCATGATGATCGGCGTGCTCTGACATGCAGGCGGTTGCTACCATCTCGCCTGTGTCTGAGCTTGTGTTCCAATCTGATACATCGCTCCGAGATGTGATGGCAGTCACGCACACCCGCGCTGGCACCGGCTCTATCACCGTCGATCTGATCGCATCTCGCTCCAGTGTCACACGCCTCAGCGCCACCAGTCCCCTCAAGCTTCTCGTGCCTCGGCATCACTGCGAGGCAGCTTGGATATTCAGCTCCACCTACGGCGGCGGCCTCGTTGAAGGCGATGAGGTCGATCTCGATATCAACATCAATCCGGGTGCTGCCGCCATGATCGGCACGCAGGCCTCGACGAAAATCTATTCCTGCAAAGGTGGCCGCGCCTCTGCGCAGAGGCTCACCGCAAACGTGGGTGATGATGCGCTGCTCGTGCTTAGCCCTGATCCGATCACATGTTTCGCCGACGCGATTTATGAACAGACGCAGCGCGTTGAGCTCAGCGCGAAGGCGTCGCTACTGAGTATTGACTGGTTCACCAGCGGCCGCGCTGCACGAGGTGAAATGTGGGCCTTTCGCAAATATCAGAGCAAGCTGGAAATTATCGTCAATGGCAAGCTGCTCGTGCACGAGGCTCTGCTGCTTGATCCGCATGATGGCCCCATCGCAGCGATGCATCGCATGGGTCGGTATCACTGCATGGCAACCGTCGCGCTGGTTGGGCCACGCGTGGCGAGCCTCGCTTTAGAGGCTCTGACAACTGTCGGTGAAACTGCACTGGGCAAACGGCTGCCACTGATTCAAAGCGCCAGTGAACTGCCCGGCGGCGGGGTGCTGCTGCGAGCAGTGGGCACGACAACGGAACTGGTCGCCCATTGGCTGCGCAAGATGCTCTCGCCCATCGCATCTCAACTGGGCGATGATCCTTGGGGTAGAAAATGGTGAAGAGCCGATGGCCGCAAGAAGGCGCAAAAATCGCAAAACATGCAGCGGCATGTGAGTTGATTAGGTGGCCGCAACAGTTGATGATGACACGCGGTAACACCCATATTATTTTCTTCTCCTGCCTTTTCCTTTTTGCGCCTTTTGCGACTCTTCGCGGCTAACTCTGGAAATCGAACATGCACCTAAGCCCACGCGACATCGACAAGCTGCTCCTGCATAACGCCGGCTTCCTCGCTCAGAAACGACTGGCTCGCGGTGTGAAACTCAACTACCCCGAAGCGATCGCGCTCATCGCCACGCAGACGCTCGAGTTCATTCGCGATGGCAAGAGCGTGGCCGAGCTCATGTCCCTTGGTCGGCAGTTCCTCGGTCGCAGGCAAGTGATGGTCGGCATCGCTGAACTCATTCACGAAGTGCAGGTCGAAGGTACTTTTCCCGATGGCACCAAGCTTGTCACGGTGCACCACCCCATCAGCGCGCTCGATGGCGATCTTGCGCTGGCGCTCTATGGCAGCTTCCTGCCTGTGCCGAATCTGAAACTCTTTGACACGCCCAGCAAGGCGGATGAAGAAATCGGCGCGATAATCCCCGGCGAGTGCGAACCGCGCGGCGAAGCGATCACACTCAACGCCAACCGCAAGACCGCACACATCGCCGTGACCAATCTGGGCGATCGTCCCGTGCAGGTGGGCAGCCATTATCACTTCATCGAAACCAATGCGATGCTCAGCTTCGATCGCGCCGCATCCTACGGCAAGCGCCTCGATATTCCTCCGGGAACTGCGGTGCGCTTTGAACCCGGTGAAACGAAAACTGTCACACTCGTCGAAATCGCCGGCGCTCGCGTCATCCGTGGCGGTAACGATCTGGCCGACGGCGCAGTCACCGCAGAAAACCTCAAGGCAACGATGAAGCGCGTAGAAGCGCAGGGCTTTGAATCGATCAAGCATTAAGTTCAAAGTTCAAGATTCAAAGTTCAAAGTTGTAAGCCATCAACCTTGAACTTTGAACTCTGAACTTTGAACTTTGAACTTTGAACTCAGAACATTGAACTCGGAACTTATTCCATGCCTTACAAAATGCCACGCCGTGCTTACGCCGAGATGTTCGGTCCCACCACTGGTGATCGTCTTCGCCTCGGCGACACCGCGCTCATTCTCGAAGTCGAACGCGATCTGACCCACTACGGCGATGAGTGCAAATTCGGCGGCGGCAAAGTCCTGCGCGATGGCATGGGACAAGCCACCGGTGTGCCGCAAAAGGACGCGCTCGACTGCGTCATCACCAACGCCCTCATCGTCGATTACACCGGCATCTACAAAGCAGACGTCGGCATCAAGAACGGCCGCATCGCAGGCATCGGCAAAGCAGGCAATCCTGATGTGATGGCGGATGTTTCGCCCAACATGATCGTCGGCGTCACCACCGAAGTCATCGCTGGCGAAAAGCATATTCTCACCGCTGGCGGCTTCGATGCTCACATCCACTTCATCTGTCCGCAGCAGGTGCACGAAGCACTCGCCTCGGGCATCACCACATTCGTCGGCGGCGGCACCGGCCCAGCCACCGGCACCTGCGCCACCACCTGCACGCCCGGCGAGTTCTACATCCGCGCCATGCTTGAAGCGGTCGATGATCTGCCGATGAATTTCGGTTTTCTGGGCAAAGGCAACAGCGCCAAACCGCAAGGCCTCACCGAACAAATCGAAGCTGGCGCCGTCGGCCTCAAACTGCACGAAGACTGGGGCACCACACCTGCTGCGATCAACAGTTGCCTGAGCGTCGCCGATGATCATGACATTCAAGTCGCCATTCACACCGACACGCTCAACGAGTCCGGCTTCGTCGAAGCGAGCATCGCCGCGTTCAAAGGCCGCACCATTCACACCTACCACACCGAAGGCGCAGGCGGTGGCCATGCACCGGACATCATTCGCGTTTGCGGCGAGCCCAATGTGCTGCCTAGTTCCACGAATCCCACGCGGCCGTACACCATCAACACACTCGATGAACATCTGGACATGCTGATGGTCTGTCATCATCTGGATAAAAGTTTGCCCGAAGATGTGGCCTTTGCGGAGAGTCGCATTCGCGGCGAGACGATTGCAGCGGAAGACATTTTGCAGGACCTGGGCGCCTTCAGCATTATCAGTTCTGACTCGCAGGCGATGGGCCGGGTGGGTGAAGTGATCACGCGCACCTGGCAGACGGCAGACAAGATGCGCAAGCAGCGCGGCTCACTCTCGCCCGACAAAACTGGCAGCGACAATTTCCGCATCAAGCGGTACGTCGCCAAGTACACGATCAATCCCGCGATCGCGCACGGCATGTCGCATGTCATCGGCTCCATCGAAGTGGGCAAGCTCGCCGACCTTGTGCTGTGGAAACCCGCGCTCTTTGGCAGTAAGCCCGAACTGGTGATCAAGGGCGGCTTCATCGCGTGGGCGCAGATGGGCGATCCCAATGCGTCCATTCCTACGCCGCAGCCGGTGTACATGCGTCCCATGTTCGGCGGCTTCGGTCGCGCTTCCGCATCCACATCGGTCGCCTTTGTCAGTCAGGCCGCTGTCGCTGCGGGCAAACCTGCGAGCTACGGTTTGCGGAAACAGATCGAAGCGGTCAAGGGCTGCCGGACGATTGGCAAGAAGGACATGAAACTCAACGATGCCACACCCAAGATTGAAGTGAACGCGGAGAATTACAAGGTGCTGGCCGATGGTGAACATCTGACCTGCGAACCCGCGAAGGTGCTGCCATTGGCGCAGCGATACAGCTTGTTTTGAAGCGAATATTGCGGATGCCCTAGGCAAGGAAGCCACGCCATCGGCGGGGCGCTAAACGTGATGGCACCGGCTTTCGCCGCTTGCGGCTTCGCTCTGTCTCTCTCGTCGCGCTATGGCAAAATCGGCGCGCTAGGCGGCGGCCCTGCTTCAATCGTGCGAATGTCTGATTGCTGTTTGAACATCAGTGACACCGCTATGACCGCGAGGCCGCCATTGAGGACGAGGGCGAAGAGCGTGAGCTTGCCGGTGTTTTCCAGGGCGGTGCCTTTGATGTTGCCATCAGTCACGTGGAAGAGATTGGCAAGCGTGTAGAAGAACGCATTAAATGGCATCGGCACTCCGACGTATTCGGTCACCAGTCGCGGGGCGTTGCCTGAGGCCATAAGCACGAAGGTGAGAAAAGGCACGACCCATAGGACGAACATTGCCATGAGCATGCCGCGCAGGCCAAAGCGATGACAGAGCGATTGCATCATAATGACCAGCGCCGCAAAGAGCACCGGCGGTAGCACGAGCGAGAGCGCGCTGGGCGTATGCCGAAAGAAGAAGCCGCTTTGAATCGCTAGTCCGACGAGCAGGGCGTAGCTCACGCAGGTGAGCACGATGAAGATGATGCCAAAGGGCAAAGCTGATGCGGCATCGCCGAAGATGGAGACGCGCGGGTGATTCAGTTTTTTAGCCCGGCGAAGACCTTTGGCGAAGGTGTATGACGTGGGCGTGATCAGGCCGATGAGCAGCAGCGACATGGCCAGTGAGACGAAGAAGAAAACATAGAGCAGCTCGAAGATCACCGCGCCGCCGGTGTCCACACGGCGAAGGTCGAACAGCCGCATGCGGTGCACGCGCTCGGTAATGTTGTCGATCATTTCAGAATTGGTCAGCCTCGGCCAGAGACTGCCCAGCAGCATGACCTGCGTGACCAGAAAAACGATGACCGCATAGAGCTTGGAAAAAGGATGCTGCGATTCTTCACGCCATTTGCGATAGACGATGGTGAAGAGCGAGAGAATGAGAAACCCCTGCAAACATAGGGTGAAAACGCTGGGGTTGATGTTGAAGTTGAAAAACTGCACGGTGGTTTGCAGGTCGGTGGGATCGATGACGCCGCGTAGATCATCGAGTGCGAGTTCTTCGTAAGCGAGCCTGGCGAAGACGGGACGAGGCGTGAGGTAGAGGAAGAAGGTGAAGCCCAAGCTGGCCAGCGCGGGCATCACGAAATACATCAGCAGCACCATGCCCTGCGTGGCGACGCCTGCGCGCCAGGGCTTGGGTGAGACGATGCCTGCCACCAGGCCGGTCATGTGGTAGAGCCAGACGGAGACGAAGCCGACGACATAGAGATGAATGAGGTTGCTGATCTTGATGCCCGATTGCACAGCTGCATAAGCAACGAAGGGGAGCGTCAAACTAAACAGAAAATATTCGCGGATAGGTAGGCCGATGAGATAGCCCAGGATTTTGCTGGTCGGACTCATGGGCGTCATGCGCTGGTAATCGAGGACGCCGTTCATGCGTTCTTGGGCGATGCCGATGGCGACTGAACCGGTGCCCATGAGCATGAGGATGATGCCTTGCATGACAAGGATGGAGACGAGCGCGAACTTGGCAGCCTGTTCGTGTTTGAGATCCGCCTGTACACCAGCGACGTTGTAACAGATGAAATAGACGAAGCCGGTGACGACGACCACGACCAGTCCCCACGAGATGGCGTTGCGTGGCCGAAGGCGCTCGCGGGCAGACTTGACGATGAGCGGGTTGATGAGATTGAGGAGCGACATAATACTCATCCTGAGAAAGTGGGCGAAGGTAGCGTCGCTGATTCTACGCTGGGTTCGTAGGGTGGGCACCGCCCACCACGTTTTGGGTCCAGCATCAAGGCGTGGTGGGCGATGCCCACCCTACGCAGATTGCATCACATCAGCGAGACCGGATCAACATCGATGGCCACGTGGTTGTCGCTCTTGAGTAGCCGTGCGTTTCGCAAAGCGGTCATCAGCTTTTGCAGTGTCGCCGCGTCTTTGCCGATGAGTTCGATCTGCAAGCGGTAGAACTCAGCGATGCGCGAGATGGGGCAGGCTGCTGGCCCGCGAATGCGCACGCCTAGTTTCATCTGTTCATTGGTTTCATTTAAGTGATTCGCCAGTTGCTTGGCGTATTCGACGCAGTCGAGATGATCCTTGTCGCGCACCACGATCCGCGCCATGCGCGAGACCGGCGGCAATCCCATGGCGCTGCGCAGTTTCAGTTCATCATGAGCGAACGTATCGAAATCGTGATGACTGGCGAGCGTGATGGCCGGGTCCAACGGATTGAAGGTCTGCACGATGACGGTGCCGGGATCGCTGCCTCTTCCAGCGCGCCCGGCGACCTGTGCGATAAGCTGAAACGTCCTCTCCGCAGCGCGAAAGTCAGGCATGTGCAGCGATGTGTCCGCGCTGATCACGCCCACGAGTTGCACGTTGGGAAAATCCAGGCCCTTGGCGATCATCTGCGTGCCGACAAGCACATCGACGAGTCCCGCGCGAAACTGATCGAGTGATTCTGCATAGTCCTTGCCGGTCTGCATCGAATCGGAATCCATGCGGATCATGCGAATGCTCGGAAATTTTCGCAGCAGCTCCTCTTCAACACGCTGCGTACCTAGGCCAAAGACCGTGACCTTTTTATTGCACAGCGGACAAGTCGATGGCAGCATCTGTTTCGCGGTGCAGTGATGGCAGTGAACATAGCCGCCGGCGGGCAGCTTGCCATCCTTATGAAAGACCATCGTGACATCGCAGTAGTCACACTTGAGCAGCCAGCCGCATTTGTGATCGGGACAGGCAATGTAGTTGGCGTAGCCTCGGCGGTTGAGCAGGAGCAGCGTCTGCTGCTTGGCATCCATGGTGCGCTTGATCGCGGCTTCCAGGCGAATGCTCACCAGATGAATACCTGCTTTTCCCGTGTATTCGTAGCGCTTTTTTCGCTCCTCCGAAAGATCGACAATCTCCACCTTCGGCAGCGCCAGCCCCGGCACACGCGTAGGAAGACGAAGCAGATGAAAGCGGGGACGGGAAGCGGGAAGTTCCGAGTTCAAAGTTCTGAGTTCTAAGTTGGAAGGCAACGGAACTGTATGTTGCCCATCGTCTGTGCCTTTTGACCTTGAACTTTGAACTTTGAACTCTGAACTTATTCGATCGCCTCCCGCGTTGTAATAACTTTCCAGACTTGGCGTGGCGGAGCCCAGGAGAACGGGAATGGATAGAAGTTGGCCGCGCTTGATGGCGACATCACGGGCGTGATAGCGCGGCAGCTGATCCTGCTTGTAACTCGCTTCGTGTTCCTCATCGACGACGATCAGGCCGATGCCCGCAAGCGGCGCGAAGATCGCAGAGCGAGCGCCGACAACAATCCGCACATCGCCCGAGCGAATGCGTCGCCACTGCTCATGTCGCTGCGCTGCGGTGAGTCCCGAATGCAGCACGGCCACCTGACCAAAGCGACGCTGAAAGCGTGAAACAGTCTGCGGCGTCAGCGCGATCTCGGGAACGAGAATCAGCGCGGCGGGAGACGATGAGTTCAAAGTTCCGGGTTCAAAGTTCAAAGTTGCTGATGCGGATGACTCTGGTTGCGATGCATTCGTGTTCCCCAACTTTGAACCTTGAACTTTGAACTTTGAACTTACTTGCATCCTCTCAATCGCGCTCAGATAGACTTCGGTCTTCCCGCTGCCGGTGACGCCGTGCAGGAGCGTGACGGAGAAACCTTGATTCAGTCGCGAGCTGATGGCGGTAACCGCGGCGGCTTGATCAGCTGTGAGCGCCAGTCCTGCTGCACCACTGTTGCGACCATCCTTGTCATCCATCGGCAGCGACTCGGCCGCTCGCACCGCCGATTGCGTTTGTGTGATGAACACGCCTTTGGCGATGAGCTGCCGAATGGGTGAGATCGTTTTTGCACCGGCAATATCCGCCAGTTCGCGAATCTCGGTGAAGTCGTGCCCGGCATCGCGCTGCTTGATGGCAGCTTCGATGATCGATTTTTGCAGCTTGGTGAGTTTGGGCGCAGGGGGAAGTTCCGAGTTCAAAGTTCTGAGTTCTGAGTTGTTGGATGGAGGAGTTGCGATGGCCGTATCCATCTCCGTGTCCTTCAACTCTGAACCTTGAACCTTGAACTCGAAACTTTTCTCGATGCCGACCATCTCCCGTTTGACTCTGCCGGTGCCATGTTTGACCGCTGCGGGCAGCATCGTTGCGAAGACCATTCCCAGTGGGCAGCAGTAATACCCCGCCATCCACTTGGCCAGTTCGACCAGGTCCGGTGTGAGCGTGATGCCTGAGTCATCACGTGCGACGATCGCTTTGATGAGGTGATGTTTTTCTTTAGGCAGATCGCACGTGTCGCTGATGGCCATGACGTAGCCGGAGACTGCTTTGTTGCCACGACCAAGAGGCACGCTGACGCGCTCGCCGATGATGAGATCGCTCAGCGCCGCAGGCACACCATAGGTCAGACCATCGGGTGAAAGATCGATGCCTTGCTCGAGCGCCACCTTGGCGTAAGCGACAGGTGCATCAAGCGGGCGATTGTCAAAGAGCTGCGACATGGCCAGAGTATATGAGCGGGTGTCGGGTTCCGGGTATCGGGTATCGGTGTCTGAACGGAGACGATTCAGAATCCCGGAAGCTTGTTGCAGTGTTTCACACCCGACACCCGACACCCGATACCCGCCGCTCTCTCGTTTTCGCTACATTGCTTCCATGTCCGATGTGAAGCAAGACACCCCCGCGATGCGGCAGTATCGCCAGTTCAAGGAGCAGTTTCCCGACTGCGTTCTCTTCTTTCGCATGGGCGATTTTTACGAGATGTTTTATGAAGATGCGCAGCTCGCTCATCGCGTGCTCGGCGTCACTCTCACCCAGCGCACGCAAGGCATTCCGATGGCGGGGGTGCCTTTTCATGCAGTGGAAAGTTACCTTCGCCGCATGATCAAGGCGGGCTATCGCGTGGCGGTCTGCGATCAAATGGAAGATGCGGCGACGGCCAAGGCTTCCAAGTCCAGCGTCATCGCCCGTGATGTCACCCGTGTCATCACGCCCGGCACGCTCACCGATGACACACTCCTCGAAGAAGGTAAAACCAATCCGCTGGCGGCGGTGATGTTTCATGGGGAAGCAAAAAGTTCAGAGTTCAAAGTTCAAAGTTCAAAGTTGAAAGGCACCGATCCCGAGTCAACGCAGTCAGTCTCCACTACTCGCAACTCAGAACTCAGAACTCAGAACTCCTTGGCTTCGATCGCCTGGGCCGAGCTATCGACCGGTTCGTTTCACATGGCCACGCTCGCGGTCGATGAACTGGCTGATGAACTGGGACGCATCGGGCCGCGCGAGGTGCTCTATGTAGAGACCGCCAATCACGAAGTGCCTTCGCGCGTCAAGGCCGCCATCGCCGCCATCGGCTGCCCTGCTGTGCCTCGGCCGGCCTGGCACTTTCGACAAGCTGAGGCACTTGAGATTCTCTGCAAACAGTTTCGCGTGGCGACGCTTGCGGGCTTTGGTCTTACAGGTGAAGAACTGTCACTGGGACCTGCTGCCGCCATCGTGCATTACCTCCTCGAAACTCAGCGCGCCACTGGCGATGGCATGCGCGGGCCTGAGATGGGGATCAAGTCGCCGACAGGGACGCCGCAGCCGCGCATTGATCATCTTGCGCATCTTCAGCCGCCTAAAGCGTTCAATCGCAGCGAGCATCTGATCATCGATCAAACTTCGCTGCGCAGCTTGGAAATTGAGCAAACAACGCGTGCTGGCAAAGCGGAGGGCACGCTGCTGGCGACGCTGCAAAGCTGTCGCACGCCGATGGGCAAGCGCATGCTGCGCCACTGGCTCTGCTATCCGCTGCGCGATCGCGTGGCCATCGAAGACCGGCAGCGCATCGTCGGAGCGATGGTGGAGGACACCGCATTCCTCGAAGCCCTACGCGATGCGCTCGATGGCATTCAGGACATTCAGCGCATCCTCGCGCGCATTGCGGTGGCGCGCGGCCTGCCTCGTGATCTGATTGCACTGGGCACCAGCTGCGCGCAGGCGAGCAAGCTGGTGGAGTTGCTGGCCGATCGACCCGCAGTGAAGCCTTTTTATGACATCGTGCAATCGGTCGTCAGCGCTCTCGATTCCCTGAGCCAGGCCATTCTCATTGCCTGCATCGATACGCCGCCCGCTCATCTGCGCGACGGCGGACTCATCAAAGACGGCGTCGATGCCATGCTCGATGAGTTCCGTGGCCTTCAGCGCGACAGCAACACATGGCTTGCGGGCTATCAGAAATCTCTCGTCGAAGAGACCGGCATCAACAGCCTCAAGGTCGGCTATAACAAAATCTTTGGTTATTACATCGAACTCACTGCCTCGAACAAGGACAAAGCACCCGCTGCGTGGAGCCGAAAGCAGACACTCAAAAACTGCGAGCGCTTCATCACGCAGCAGCTCAAGGAATTCGAAGGCAAAGTGCTCAGCGCCAAGGACCGCGCCATCGCGCGCGAACAGCAGATTTTCACCGACCTGTGCGAAGCTGCGAAGGCACAGATGAGCGCGCTGCACGCGCTGGCTGATGCGGTGGCGCAGATTGATGTGCTCGCCTGTTTCGCTGCTCGCGCGGTGAAGTACCGGTATGTGAAACCGACGCTCGTCGATGAACCCGTGCTCCACGTCGAAGGCGGCAGACACCCGGTGCTCGATCAACTTCTCGCCGATAAGTTCGTGGCGAATGAAATAAGTTTAGGGCCTAGGGAGCAGGGCCTAGGGCCTAGTGCAGAGCAGAAGCGAGATGACGTGGCGGCTGTCACTGAATTTGCATCTTCTTCCCTAGGCCCTAGGCCCTCATCCCTTGGCCCTACTCTCGCCCTCATCACCGGCCCGAATATGGCGGGTAAATCGACCTACATCCGCACCGCCGCGCTGCTCACCCTCCTGGCCCACACCGGCTCCTTCGTCCCCGCTGATCGCGCGACCATCGGCCTGTGCGATCGCATCTTCACCCGCATCGGCGCCAGTGATGAACTCCACACCGGCCAATCCACCTTCATGGTCGAGATGACCGAGACCGCCAACATCTGTCACCACGCCACTGAGAAAAGCCTGGTGATTCTTGATGAAATCGGCCGCGGTACTTCAACGCTCGATGGCCTTTCACTTGCATGGGCGATTGCGGAGTACCTGGCGGTGCGAGGCTGTCGCACGATGTTTGCCACGCACTACCACGAGCTGACGCAGTTGCCCGAGCGCTATCCGAACGTGACGAATCTGAACGTGTCCGTGCGCGAATGGCAGGGCGAGATTGTCTTCCTTCATCGCATCGTCCCCGGTGCCGCCAGCCGCAGCTACGGCATCCATGTGGCCAAGATCGCAGGGCTGCCGCCGGGTGTGATCGCGCGCGCTGATGAACTCCTCGCGCAGCTCTCGGTCAGTCATACCAGTGGCGTCATCGATGATGCTGTTGCATCCTCCAGTCGCAAGAAGCCGCGTGCCGCCTCGCCGCAGATGTCGCTCTTCACCGAGTATGTGAGTCATCCTGTTGTTGATGAACTCAAAGCACTCGACCTCAACACGTTGTCGCCGATGCAAGCATTTGAAGTGCTACGGCTGATGCGCGAGAAGGTGGAGAAGCCGTGATCTCCAATCTGGTTGGTGAAACTTAATCCGTTCATTCGGTCACATTCCCCGTCATCACCAACGGCTTACTCTTCTGCGTCACCTTCACCGCACTCGTGTGCAGTTTCGGCTCACGTGTATCCATGATCGTGCAGCCAGTCACCTGCACGCCTTCGCATTCATCCACAAACAGTCCATGCGGTACACCATCGAGAATCTGGCACCCCGTCACACTCACGCGCTGGCAGCGCACCAGTTCGAGTAGGCCGTCGCGCTGGAGCTTCACTTCCGTGGGCACCGTGTGTTTGCCTGCCTGGCAATCGTGCAGGATTGAGCCTGAAAACGTGATGTTTTCACTGTCTGCGATGCGCAGCCCGGTGCAGAGTTCTTTTTCTTTGTAGTCGGGATTGTGTTCGAAACAGTTGCCGGCGAGAGCGATGTTTTTGGAGCCTTCGATCAGGACATTTCGCTGATGGCCCGAGTAGATGAAGTTGCCGGTGAGGGTGATGCCACGGGTATTGACGAGATGAACATTGATTTCCTGACTCCCGATGAGATTGCCC
>Ga0105054_10002069_pt1 | contig 32323 bp, 15 predicted proteins | sample BON02_FD_78091 | JGI IMG/M metagenome (GOLD analysis project Ga0105054, IMG submission 78091) | Freshwater microbial communities from Lake Bonney liftoff mats and glacier meltwater in Antarctica - BON-02 (megahit assembly) | ecosystem: Environmental > Aquatic > Freshwater > Ice > Glacier...
AAAGGTCAAACCAGGTCAGTTCATAACTTGGTAATTGACGATTTGCGTTCCCGATTTTTTGGGTTACTTTTTTCTGCTCATTCAAATATTGAGCAGAAACTTCCAAAATTCCGTCTTTATCGACGGCCATACGAACCGAAATCAAGGAGTGGTATCGACTCTCTTGTGGAATATGTTTTAGCCACATAATTCCTACCCGTCTCATTGGTTCCTTTTCGTCTTCCGGGTCCCCTTGGACGATATTAAAAGGGATCTGGCGTCTTTCGGTATAATAAATTTTTCTACATGACGCAGGTAAACGGATACCTTTGGGTAAAAATACCTCTATTTTTGAATTATTGGAAGGTAATCCCAGCGCTAACTCCAAATATTTGGGATTTTCGGGTTTTTTACTCGTATTATCCCCAAATATTTTATTGATTAGACTAATTACTTTATTTCCTGTAACCCTCTTGTTGACCTTATCGTTTTCTAGCACGATTTTTATATTCGGGTGACTGTATAGTCTGATAATACCTCTATTGAATCTTTTGTTAACTAATAAATTGATTTTTTTAAGACTCATAAATTTTAATCCGGTTAATTTAATTACTTTTACTTATTTTAACGCAGAATTTGAAATAAAACAAGTGATAAAATTGTTCTCACTTTGCCTACCCAATATGAATCGAAAATTAGATTCTCACAAAAAAATACCCGAATTCGAAATTTAATAATCTACTTAAATAGGATATCATAATAATTCTTATTTTATATTAGTAGACTTTTACACATATGATGAACACACAATTTTGTTATACTATTTAAACTTATTTTAACGCTAAATTTTTGGATCATACCGAAATTCTCAAGTACGGCGAGCTATTGTTCTAACTCAGTAGTTTCGGATATCTCATGTTAGTGCTTAGCATTCGCATTTAAATGCGAGTTTACTCGGCAAGCGTCTGAGCCTCTTTTTTAGTTTGTCGAGCTTTTAAAACCTTTTGTCTATAATCTTCAATTTTTTTTTTCTCCGCAAGTAAGTCTAAATCCCTGATTCTTTTTTGTTCCTGTACGTTTTTTTCTACTTGACGATCTTCAATTTTTTGAAGGACTTTGGCTTCTAAATTATCACCATATGTTTTGTTTTGTTTGGACTGAGCGTTTTCGAATTCTACGCTACTTTTAGTATCCGTCAGTTTAATATTATTCGATTTATCTAACGTAACATCAATAGTCGTATTGTTAATAAGATCATGTTCCAAAAAGAATGTTGCTAAGGGATCTTCTAATGCACTTGTCAGCTTACGACGTAAAGGGCGAGCACCATAAATTGGATCAAAGCCGTCTCTCGCGAGTTTATCTTTTACGTCTTCACTTACCTTTAGCATATAATTCTTTTTTTCCATTTGTTTACATAAATCGGCTATCATTATACTAGCAATTTGACGTACATCAGTTCGATTTAATTGTTGAAAAACAATAATTTCATCTAGGCGGTTCAACAATTCAGGACGAAAAAAGGCTTTTAATTCCGATTTAACAGCATCCGACAAAATCCGATAATTCTTCGTATCTTCTAGCTTAATGTCTTCTACCAAAGTGAGCTCTTTTTGAGTCTCAAATTTACCACTCAGGGTTTCAATAGTTTTAGACCCAATATTAGACGTTAAAATAATAACCGTATTTTTAAAATCAATCACGTTCCCTTGTGCATCACTTAAACGTCCATCTTCTAAAATTTGTAATAATACATTGAAAATATCGGGATGTGCTTTTTCAACTTCATCAAATAAAACAAGTGTATACGGTTTACGTTTTACTTTTTCTGTAAGAAAACCACCCTCTTCGTAACCAATATAACCTGGTGGCGAACCAATTAACTTAGATATTGTATGGCGTTCCATATACTCCGACATATCTAGGCGTACCATTGAATCTTCAGAACCAAAAACCGAAGCCGCTAAAGCCTTAGTTAATTCGGTTTTACCAACACCTGTAGGACCTGAAAAAATAAAACTGGCAATTGGACGATTAGGATTTTTTAAACCAACACGTGAACGTCGAATGGCACGTGCAATGCCTTCAACAGCATGATTTTGGCCAATTACTCTATTGTGTAAAATGGACTCCAAATTAAGTAACTTCAGATTTTCTGAGGCAGAAATTTTATTAACAGGAATACCTGTCCGATTCGAAATAGTATCCGCAATATCTTCTTCATTAACCCTTCTTTCTGATAATTCAAGACCATACGTTATGTTTAAACGGGCCTTTATTTCATTATCAAGTTCCTGAGCAGATTTTTGCAATCTGTCTGCTTCAATATATTTTTCGTTTTGAACCGCCTCTATTTTTTTTGATTTTATTATACGTAATTTATCAAACATAACTTGGACGGAAGCTGGTGGTTGAATTGAACGTATATGAACACGAGCACAAGCTTCATCCAGTATATCAATCGCTTTATCCGGTAAAAATCGATCTGCAATAAACTGTTTACTTAAAGTTACAGCAGCCTTGATAGCCGTAGTATCAATGTCAACCTCATGATACTCTTCATACTGGAGTTTAATATTTTGTAAAATAGTAAGTGTTTGTTCAATTGTTGGTTCCTTAATAGTTACTAATTGGAAATGATGTTCAAGCGTTTTATCTTTTTCTATACGTTTACGATATTCCTCCAATGTAGTAATACAAATACATTGTATTCGACCATTTGATAATGCTGACGTTAACACACGCGATATATCAAACTCAGATCGATCTGAACTAGATCCGATCAGAGTATGAATATCATCCAGGACCAAAATAATATTCTTATTTTCACTTACCGCCGTGAAAACCTCTTGAAGTCGATCATAAACATCGTATGGAGATTCGGTACTTTCCCGGATGGCCTCCATATCGAGCGAATATAATACTTTTTTAGCTAAAAATGAAGGGGCCAAACCGTAATAGATAAATTGGGCTACACTTTCAGCCATTGTTGTTTTACCAACACCTGGTTCCCCTACTATAAAGACATTATGTTTGTTACGTCGCGCTAATATTTGCATAATCGATTGTATTTCTTCGCGACGGCTCTCGATTAAATTGATTTTATTTTTACTAGCCTTATGGCTTAAATTTATGGTGTATTCGTTAAGTGTTTCAGATTGTTCCTCTTCTAGATCATAAACAGGACGCTGCTTCGATTTGTTGTTCTTCACGGCTATTGCAATTTCCACCTTACTATACTCCAAAAGAACGTACATGAGCGTGTCAATATCAACTTTTAACGAGGTTAAAATATCGCGTGAAATACTTTGCGTAGCAGTAAGTAACGCCATTAACAAATTTGAGGGTGTTATAAATAAATCATCTAAATTCGTGAATTCAGGATTTACATCTTTTGCATAGGTAGACGCTATTTCTAAAAGCGTTAACATTAATGGGGAAAAAGGAATTAACTCGTTCACTTTTTGAGTAGTACCTGGACCACGCCCAACGAGCTTTTCAATTGCGTCACGTAATTTTTGTTTAGTAACGTTCAAATTACTTAATATTCTCCACGCGGTACTAGTACCCTCTTCAAAAATACCCACTAAAATATGCTCAGGGCCAATATTCGAATAGTTTAAACGTCTACATTCAATTTGACTAAGTAGAATCGCTTTTCTTGCTTTTACTGATAATTTGTTAACCATTTTAATTACCCTCCTAGGATGTTTTTAATTTAACTAAACTTATTATTTATAATTTGTAAAGTATTTTGATGCTGAACACTTTTTATACAGGCAGAATTAATAATTTTTTTTATAAAATTAATATTCGTTTACTTCTTTTTGATAAGTCGCAACGTATCACTTATGTTCCGAATTATTTTTTTATTACGTTTTTCATGTATGTTAATTGTATTTTTTTATTTTGTCTTCTAATAATTGCATCTTACTTTTTAATTCTTGCGGTTGAAGAACATCTGATAAAAGAGCCTTAGTTATCTGTGTTATTAATTCCTTAATTTCAAAAATTAATGTAGGGTTCATGTTTTCATTATTGTTTTCTAATGTTTTATTTACGTTATATATTAAGGAATTAGCTTCATTTTTTAAATCAACGTATTCTTTTTTAGTTTTATCAATTTTGCTAAAATTTTCCGCTTCTTTTAACATTTTAGCGATATCGGCATCGGCTAATTTTGATGAACCTTCAATAGTGATTGATGTTTCAAGCCCAGTTGTATCATTTTTAGCCGTTACAGTTAAAATTCCATTTACATCAATATCAAAATTAACGTCAATTCTTTGCATATTCCGTAGTGCGGCCGGAATTCCACCGAGTTGAAATTCCCCTAATATTTTATTATCCTTAGCAAATTCACGTTCTCCTTGTAGAACACGAATTTGAACTATAGTTTGATTATCTTCAGTTGTTGCAAATACGGCCGATTTTTTGGTAGGTATTGTTGTATTTCGCCCAATAATTTTTGTCATTACCCCACCTAACGTTTCTACCCCTAAGGAAAGTGGGGTAACATCTAATAATAAAATATCTTTAATCTCGCCGGATAAAACACCTCCTTGAATTGCGGCACCGATCGCAACAACCTCATCGGGATTTACAATTCGAGCCAATTTTTTTCCTATTAATGAAGTAACTAAATTATGGATGGCTGGAATTCGTGTCGAACCACCAACAAGGACGACTTGTTCAATATTTTCATTTGTTAATCGAGCATCTTTTAAGGCTTGTTCAACCGGAATACGACATTCTTCGATTAATTTATCGCATAATGTTTCAAAATGCGCCCGTGTTAATAATAAATCAATATGCTTTGCTCCATTATTTGTTAATGAAATAAATGGTAACCTAATTTTTGTTTCAGTTAACGTTGATAAGTCAATTTTTGCTTTTTCGGCGGCCTCGGTTAAACGCTGTAAAGCTTGACTATCTTCTTGTAAGGAAATTCCTTCGCTTTTTTCGAATTCTTCTAATACATACTCCACAATTTTTTGATCAAAATTATCACCTCCTAGACGTGTATTACCTGCTGTTGAAAGAACTTCAAAAATTCCATCACCAACTTCTAAAATTGAGACATCAAAAGTCCCACCCCCAAGATCAAACACTAAAATTCGTTCATTCACTTTTTTATCTAATCCATAGGCTAATGAAGCAGCCGTTGGTTCATTAATAATACGTAAAACGTCCAAACCAGCAATTTGACCCGCATCTTTTGTTGCTTGACGTTGTGTATCATTAAAATAAGCGGGTACTGTGATTACCGCTTTATTGACTTCCTGATTTAAAAATTTAGCCGCATCGGAGGCTAACTTACGTAAAATTTGTGCAGAAATTTCTTCGGGCGTAAAAAATTTGTCTAAATGACTACACTTGATTTTAAATTTATTATCTGCTTCAACTAACGTATATGAAACGTGTTTTAAATCCTCACTTAATTCCTTAGGATTTACCCCAATAAAACGTTTAACGGAATAGAATGTATTATCAAAATTTACAACGGCTTGGCGTTTTGCTAAATTTCCGATTAATAATTCTCCTTTTTTTGTACATGCCATAATTGAAGGTGTTGTTCTTAACCCATCACTATTTGGAATGACAACTGGCTTACTACCCTCAATAACAGCTACAACTGAATTAGTTGTACCTAAATCGAGTCCTATTACTTTTTTCATACCCATAATTTTTAATTCGGTTAATTTTATTACTCTCACTTATTTTAATGCATAATTTGAAATAAAACAAGTGATAAAATTGTTCTCACTTTGCCTACCCAACATGAATCGAAAATTAGATTCTCACAAAAAAATCCCCGAATACGGTTAAGTTAATTTAAAATAAGTAATATTTCTCATTCTCCCACGAAATCGACTCCTATTTGAGTCTCATAAGGCTATCCCAATAAAATTGTTCAACGGCGTCCAGTAAATTTTAAAAAATAATGTTAATATTCTATAATAATTCCAATATACAGCAAAAATACCACACAAAAGAGGCTCAGGACAAATATTAATGAAGTTTAAACGAGAATATTAGTATTGACTAATACGCCAAACTTTACATTAATTTTAGGCAAATTTGTAATGAACATTTTTAGTTTACATATGGAAAATAACCCAATTTAATTAAAAAAACCACTAATTACGAAATTAAAAATTATCTATAAATGACCGTTAAATAGTTGATCTGATAAATAGGATGTGTACGCTATGATTGCTAGCACTGGGCTACTCTATCATTACCGGTAAATGAAGGTCTAATAATTAAGAAAAAGACTCACTTTTAATTTTAGCGATAACATTGTTAAAATACTCTGACTTTATAACTTATATATAATATTAAGGTTCCTAATTTTTACATTTTTAATATAATTATTACCCTAAGATGCATCTGACTGGGTTTGAACCAGTGTGAAACGGATTATGAGTCCGGTGCCTAACCCCTCGGCCACAGATGCGTTTAAAACACAAAAACTTTGCCTAGAGAACGATTTTTACGCTACTCTTTAAATAGATAAAAAAATATAAATAATTTTTTTTATTTGTTCAAAACTAAAAATCATAAAAAAAAAACCGGACTATATTCCTCTTTTAAAATAAAAATTCCAATTAATTAGAATATCATATAAAAATTATAAACTTTTTACTAAAAGAAGATCACAACAAAAAAGATACTTTAGGTACTCCGCTTCTAAGCTCTGAACATTCATTATAGAAATTATTTTTATCAGAAAGGGGTGTAAAGATTAGGGTAACTATAGACATAAGGAGAAAACGTATGTTATAATTTTGATAATAAAGATATTTTTACAAAAAATTCGCATATTAAATTTAATGAAAAATAAATTGAAAACACGTAAATCAGCATTAAAACGTTATCAAAAATCTAAATCCGGTAAAATTTTACGTCGAAAAGCATTTCGTGGACATATTTTAGAAAAAAAATCACAAAAGCGTAAGCGTAATCTAAGACATAAAGGTTTAGTAAGCCCAGGTGAAATAAATTCAATTTGTTTAATGTTACCTAATTAGGAAAAAATACTAAAATTTATGGTTAGAATTAAACGAGGAAATATTGCCCGTAAACGTCGAAAAAAAGTTTTATTATTAGCAAAAGGTTTTCGTGGTAGCCATTCAAAACTATTTTGTGTTGCAAATTCGCAAGTAATAAAAGCCTTAATTTATTCTTATGTTGGTCGTAAGCAACGAAAACGTCAATTTCGGAAATTATGGATTACTCGCTTAAATGCTATGGTACGTAAAATGAATGGTTCAAATTATTCCATTTTTATGAATAAGCTTAAAAAATCAAAAATTGAACTAAATCGAAAAATGTTGTCCCAATTAGCGATTATCGACGCAATAAGTTTTCAAAAATTAGAACACATAATAAACTAAAAATAAGCTATTAAAATTTTATTCGTATCCTCTTTAAAATAAACGCGTATAAATGATTTTTCAGAAATCTTTTTTTAATGCGGCAAAAAGTCTGCTCAAATTAACAATTGATCAAACAACACCTCTTATTTTGAGTTCCTGTCTCTTTTTTTATTTTCTTTCGAGTTTCGTATTTTAGTAACATAATGCTCGCTTCCGTTTGATTTCTTAGAGTAAACTCCCAATACTTTGAATTAATGGCTCTGACAGAAATTGAACCTGTGACCTTGGGCTTATGAGTCCCCTGCTCTAACCACTGAGCTACAGAACCAATAGTCATTATGGCGACTTGATATTCAGTTCTTATCAATATAAGAAAGAGATTAAGTTTTATTTCATAAAAGCCCGAGTCTATGGAGCGTTAGACACTGTCGCGAAGATAATTTAAATAGCGAATAAATTTATTGGCCACCTAGATACCCGATAGCTTTCCTATAAGTATAACACAGATAAAAAAAAGTTATAGCTTTAGACTAATTAAACCATTTAATAAAATGTAAATTTATTGGAAATCACTAGGTCTAATTTTTGAAAGGTAAAAGATTTTATTACTCCTCGACGTTTCTAAAATCAAGTAATTTCGATCTTCATACTTTTTTAATGTTAAAAGTGACCGTGATTCAACCCTAATTTTACATTTGCTCTACGAAGCATAAACATAGAAAAACCCAATATTAATGCGGTAATGGTAAATGATAATATGGAAACGAAACAAATATTAAGTCAATTAGATTAGTATTCACGGCGTTTTGAACCCCTAACTTAGGCTTTATTTTATAAGGAATAGAGGCATGAGGTTCCATTATTACGAATTTTCGAAAGTGTGAATTAATCTTAATTCCTTCGTGTAAAATTAGGTTGAACGTAACTACCACAAATACCTTATATTACCCCTAAGAATACATGATTTTTTTACCGATTTCGCACATATTATCGTGAAACTTAAACAGTCAAAGAGAATTCGTAAAGAAGACTTCGACGAATTTATAGAGAAAATGTAAGTGAGTATAGACACTTATTCTACCAAACCTACGTAGTAGCGATCTATATAATTGAAGATCGCGACATGCAATAAACTAATAAATACGTTTTATTTGATCAGACAAATATCCTCCAAACCTAGAAATTTGGATGGATTACGATTTCGTAAAAAACTTGTAACCTCTAATATTTTCGATTATTAAAAATAACGAATTAGTAACACATACTTCGCTACTAATACCCATAAAAACGGGAAATGTCTTTATTATTGGGAGCGTCTAAAATGTTACTCACCCTCACGTCATAGACATTTTCTCCGCATCCCCCTTTTTAACGAAGCACTTAAAAAAAAATCACCTTCAGACCGAAAAAACCTGACTACCAATATGATAACTGTCCTTAATAAACCCAAAATTATAATCAATTTTAACGGATCTATTGCAAGATTCGATACGGATAAACCCCCTCAAATTATAGGATAAAGAATAAAAAGCTACAACAATGATGTAAAATTTAAAATGAATACCTAGAGTGAAGGATTATACTTACGGTAAGACGATTTCAACATCTTCTTAGAGTTGGCAGGTGCGAGCTATACTCCAATGGCATCATATGCACAAAAAAATATATAATACCCACATATGCTCAATGACTTCCAAAGAACATAGCCTAAACATACTTAAAACCTTTATGAACGCAACCTAGGACAAAATTGTGGGATTCTCGATCCTTCCCGTAAAATAAATTGCAATGTAAAAGTTATTTTACATTGGGAAAATGCCTTCGGGAATCCTAATATTTTAGGTAGGTACGCATCGGTGAAGCTATATCCACATATATTTAAATTTAATTTTTTTTGTCGTAAGTTATTAAAATTTAGAATCCCGTGATACGATAAATTTTTATCTTCAAAAATCATGTTAAAAGTAATAAATCAAGAAAATCAACAGCATTTTTACGGTACAAAGTTCCTAGGACAAAATGCATAAAAAAAATGTAAACACAGTTTATACGCGAATGCGACCCAGATATGTTGGAACCTGACGTGCTTTCAAAAACAGCTTTTGGAGTTGCCTCCTTAATTGCTTAAAGTAAGATACCACCAACAATACGCTTATAAAAACTCATGTGCCATCATTTTAAACTATACACAGTAAATTAGGGGAGCATAAAAATTTAGAGTAAAAATTTCACTTTCTTACAACCAAATCTAAATGAAAAAAAAGGAAAAAAAAGAATGGAAATTACGCCTAAAAATCTAATTAAGTAATACGTTCGACTCCCTATTACGTAAGCAATTCTAAATTTTCATAAACAAAAATTAATTAATAAAAAGGTCAAGCACCTTCAAATATAACTCACCCGTCTAACTATCTGAGATCCACGTCTAAAATTTCTCATATGCGTTATATAACCAGTAAACGATTCATAGAGATGAGGGGATACTCTAACTAGAACAAAATGACAGCCTTCTAAGGCGTCATGAACAAAACTAGAAGTAAAAATACTTTAGATAACTAAATCTTTAATTTTGAATAACGTTGTTGAAAATCCAAGTAAACTAGACCCACCCCGCAAGAACATGCAAGATCATTTTAACTCGTCATTAGAAGTTATTAATCGATCGACAAGTAACTAGAGTCCTCGGTACCCCTTACGTTTAAACACATATAGCTTCCCGCAATAACATTTACATCCTGTTGATAATATCAATAGCTTAACCGTTATTTATCAATAATTTTTAATTTTATAATTAATTGTTGTTTCAATTAAATTTGGATATGCTAAATAGAGATTAAATTTAAATTAAGATGGTTAATATATGTTAAAAATGCGATTAAAATTGTGTGGGCGTAAACGTCAACCCACATTCCGAATCATTGTTATACCCAATACCTCGAAACGCGATGGTAAAGCGATAGCCGAAGTGGGATTTTATAATCCACTTACAAAAGAAATTCGATTAGATATTAAAATGATTATAAATTTTTTTAGAATAGGTGTAAAGCCTACTAAAACTGTTCAAAATCTATTATTTAAAGCTAAAATTCTTAATTTTTAAGAAAAAACTAAAATAGACAGTTTAAGAGCCGGTTAGTTCAAAATTAGTGACTAATATTAGTAATTGTTTTTATCTAATTTTTAAGGAGCTTCTCGAGAATTGGTTATAAAAATATTATTTAAAATATTCTTTTTAAATTTGAAGTATAAATTCAAAATTTACGGCTTCGTAGTAGAATAGATACGAAGTTACCGAGATGATACTGCTATTTAGGGTGCCTCGTAAACTTAAACTTTAACATTTGAAACGCCCTCACGTTTTTTCAAAATTCGCAAATATACTCAAATTGAAATATTTCCTCTTTACATCTTAAAGAGGAAAGATTTCGAGCTACAAATTCGAATTAAACAATAATATTATAGTATAATATTACATTATACGGGCTTAACGTTACTAAACGAGAGCGTGAGTATATAGGTTTTACCTAAGAATTAAATCATTTTACGAATAAACTAAAAAAGTTAATACACGTCTAAGATAAAAAGAGCTTTCTCTTTTTAATTAAGCATTTAAAAATAATTATGTGGAAAATCCTTGGAGAGATGGCAGAGTTGGTCTATTGCGTCTGATTTGAAATCAGATGAATCTTATGGTTCCGAGGGTTCGAATCCCTCTCTCTTCTTTATACCTTAATAAAAAGCATTTTATTTTTTTACCTTTTTCGTACTCAAATTTTGTTATGTATAAGAATACTTACTGTAGGTAAAAACGTAAAAAATGAAGCGTAACGTGACTATTATACTCATACTAATTACGTGTAATCTGTAAATAATCAAATCGTAACGAAATAATCTACTTGGTTATTTTGTATCTTATTAATATCCAAAATATTATAACCTTTAATCGTTTAATTATTAAAACATTATGGACATATATATATATAATTTCATGTAAAAATTAATTTGAACAAAATTAATCAATTACCCGCATAAAGATGTTTTTCAACAAATTTTTAAACAAAAACTAGCAAACCCTGTATTGAGCCCAAACTTAATTTATAATTCGATAAAAAAAAGAACCGACATTTATGATTCACGTTAAATTACACGCTCTCAAATGTTCTCCAAAAGTTAAGTAACATTAAAAGTACTTTTCTACTTTTAAAAAATACAACACGCAAGCAATTTAGGATTTTTCAACTCAAAAAAGGTAATGGCGTTAGATTACGCGTGACTATAAGTTTTTGCTAAAGTAATAATTTCAAGCACCTAACAAAAACAATGATCGAATACTATTCGTAATTTTATGTTTGATGGGCCTTCATTACGTCCGTCATTTAAAACGGTTTTATGAAAATTTGGTCTTATATGTTACTCACATTTAGAAGCCATTAAATTATACCCAGAATTCGTAAAAATATATATTGGAAGTATTATTCCACTCTATGTTTTTACGACTCTCAATTTTATGGTTTTAGGGCTAGTTCATTTTATTGTATAGCAAAAACTCTTTAATAACCTATTAATGTAGAAACATAATTTCGTTTTAATCCGAACGCAAATTCTAACGTTGAAGGAACAATAATTCTTACAAAATATAAACGTAAAATTTATTATCGACGTATATTCAAATTACTTACAGACTAATATCGTAAAATTTGTCGACTTAGATCAGGAGTTAATAAAAGCGTTTACAGTTCAAAATGAGGATCCCGATGATAGCAATGAAAATGGACGTATTGCTAAATTTATTATACCGTTTGTTTTATGAGAAGGCGTTACGTAACGTCTATCATAGACGAAAATTTAGATTGGTTCTTCGTTAACCGAAAAGTATGGTAATTCGAATTTAAGTGATACGGCTTAATGCCGTGAATTTTAGAATGTATTTTTCCTAAAACCGACTGGTACCTTAGCCAAAATTATTAATATTGAAAACTAAACCCGTAGTTAGCTTATTTAAAACGGAATCTCTATAAAAAATTATAAAATTAGCATTCGAGGTCTTGGGCAATAAGACACAAGTGCAGCCAAGTATCCTACTTAGTCATAGTGTTATTTGTGATTCCAAAATAAGACTTCATTCGCGAAGCCTTTTAGCTATATTGGAGTCCAAAATGTAAATTCAATCTTTGAACGCAAGACTTTACATTCGTTAATTACGAAAAAATAAAAAGTTTCGAATAGTCCCTGCACTTAATTGTAAATGAAGTTTAGCGATAATTAGCCGTGAAATTTGTAGTAACAGGGGCTCATTTATTACCTTATAAATTAAAACAAACAAGGAATGACGAGTCTGCTTAAAATTCAAAATTTACTAGTTACTAAGTAGAAAATATAAAATGTAAACAGCATATATTTTAGAATAAATTAGAGGCAAGTTCGGACCATTATGGATAGCTATCTTTAGGACGAACGTCCACGAACAAATGAATTCTTATTACACCTGGCTTATTCTAGAGATAGTCATAAAATTAAATTTTAAGGCGGCACGCTTCAAATTTTATCCCCGTAATAAGCATCTAAACATTAACGTTTATAACTATTCAATAGCCAACTTATACATCCTATATGGATAATGCCAAATTTGTGCGGACGTAATACAATTTAAAATAAAAAATAAATTTAATACGGTGATATTTTTTAATACTATAACAAAAAAGACGTGGTTAATTGCAACCTTAATGTTTTCGATCGAGATGAAAATGAAGGCTTTTAAGGGAGGGGGGGGGTGGGTGAAAAGAAACGCCATTTTTCAAATGATAATTTTATATACAAACCTCATACGTTTATATGTAGTTGCTTACAGTTAAACAATACGCTTTACGTAAACTGTTCAAAAATAGGAATAGTTTTATGAATAACGCGAAACGTGTTATTTTAGTAATAACTTGTTTATAGATCCCTTATTACCTGAAACCCAAATTTCTACACCTACTTACCAAAAAGAATGTTAGCAAAATTGATGGTACGTCATTGGCTAATGTACGTGAACAAAAAAGTTACAAAGAGTTTTTAAATAGAATATATTAAACGTTTTCATATTTAAGGTATTGTCAAAATGAATCATAGTTCGTATATTTATTTGATTTTTTTTTCGTTAAAAAATAGTGGAATACTCTTATCGTTTAAATTTAACGTTGGCTTAAAAAAAAAAAGGAACGAACATAAATTGTTACTCTTAAAAAGTGTAGATTCTATTTCATCGAATTTTATTTTGTAAACATTAAATACGGTTTTAATAACTTAAACGAAACATTCGAAATAACAATTAATAAAAGGAAAGTAAAAACAGACTCTGAAAACTAGCGTACACGGAAATTACGCTCAATAATCGGGTAAAAACGTTCGAAAAATAAAGTAACTCATTTTAATATAGTAAAGACAATTAAATTAGATAAATAAATATTCTTTAAAAAAAGAGTCTAATTTTGTATTTAGTAGTTTTTTTAGGATTTTTGAATTGTCAGTAAACTTAAAAATTTTTAGAAGGCGTTTTTTGCTCGTTACATTTTTTTAGAGCTATTGGTAAATATTTCGCGTTTTTAGATTAGATCGGGTTGGATTTGAACCAACGTAGGTGATACCAACGGATTTACAATCCGCTCCCTTTAACCACTCGGGCACCGATCCCTAATATAACTAATAATACATGTAAAATACGAATAAAACAAGTTTATCGTGTCTCCCTATAAAAAAAGATTGGACGTCTATCATTCGTTTGTTGTTCGAAAAGCGTATAATATTCGGTTTTTTAGTCGTTAAAATTTGCCATATCTTATAAATTATTTTTCTACTACGATAAATTGATCTATTTTGGCGATTCGATCTTTAAAAAATTAATTTTGCTAATTTAAATAAGAAGTACCGATACTTCGTAGGAGGAGTGAATCCTTAATCCTGGAATTTCCCTAAGAGACTTTATGGAAAATAAAGTAGATTAAGGTTTGACTTAATATTAATTCTGGTTTATAATTTTATTTAATTTTCTATATTTATTTTAATAACAAAGTAAGATGTCACGTTACTTAGGACCAAAATTAAGAATTACTCGTAGATTAGGTCCCTTAACGGGATTTACACATAAAAAAATACAACGAAAATATCCACCCGGACAACATGGTCCCACTACACCAGTAAAAAAAAAATTTCCGTCCGCGTATGTAATACGTTTGCAGGAAAAACAAAAATTACGTTTTTATTATGGTGTTTCGGAAAAACAGTTATATGGTTATGTTAAAAAGGCCCGTCGTCTGAAGGGGGCAACAGGTACATTACTATTGCAATTATTGGAAATGCGATTAGACAATATTGTTTATCGCTTAGGTTTCGCATCAACAATTCCCGGGGCAAGACAATTAATTACTCACGGGCATCTACTTATTAATGAAAAAAATATTAATATACCCAGTTTTCAATGCAACCCAAAAGATATAATTACGGTACGGGCAAATTCAAACAATACCATTACCGAGAATTTAAAAAAAAATCGGTACCCGATTTTACCATCCCATCTTTATTTAGATAAAAAAAACTTAACTGGTAAAATAAAGTCGAATATTTTAAGAGAAAATCTTGCTTTAAAGATTAATGATTTACTTATCGTTGAATTTTATTCACGTAAATAATCGTGTATCAACAACTTACCGTTCATTTATATCTCTGTATAACCATAATATGACAAAAAAGTTTGATTGTGACACTCTTTATATTCCAGAGCCTACGTTTTGCACTTTAGGAGTTAGTTTTAGTTAGACTTTCGAGGGTGTCCTAAGATCTTAAAAAAATTTGAACCTCAACCACGTGCGTTCGTTAATACAGGCAATTTAAGGATTCTAACTTTTTTATTTGGTTGATTTTATTGTAGTTTAAAAGTATAATACGTAGGTACCCCCGAACTTGGTAATCAACATACAAAGTTGATCTTGTTAGATGCTTTAATTGAGTCACGTCTTTGGCAACTTTTAATATTATCATAAAAAATGTATTCTATTTATTAAATTTTTTAGAAAAATTATAAATATTTAAAAATATCGTTTTAATATAGTATTTTAATCCAATGAGTATAAAAAAGCGTATATTCGACTATACTCGAGTTTAAAACAATTAACAAATTAAGGTATCCGAGGCCATGTGACGAAATTAATGAGTATTGAGGAAGAAATAGACTTCTTTAATGATATGCTTACTTCCCAAAAGAAAATAAAAAAATTTAGAATATCGTAGTCGCCGTTAAATAATGTTGCGATAACTTGTTACGTACGTTTTCAACGGTGTCGTAACACCCAGTTTATATAAACCTATAATTAATATTCTTATTAGGTATAATGATTGGTAGTTTTTATTAAACATAAATGCGCGATTTGTTCTTAATAAGAAATTAGAGAACAGCGTAAGATAAAATACGCGGCTATGCTGCATATAACGCACTTTTGTCGACGATTAGTCTCGAATAACGGATTTACCGAATTGATCTAAAAGTTATGCTCTTACAGCTTTTGGTCAATTTAACTCCCCGCATAGGAGATTATAATATGTCTAATAAAATCTTGGAAATTATACTAATTGTATAATGTACGAATGTAAGTGTAGAGCACTGGGGTTTTTGTACAATGCGTAGCGCGGAAATGATTTAAACTATACTTAGTAACCTTATTTATAATATATGAATATATAAATTTTAAAAGTACTAATTGAACGACGAACGTAGCAATTGAAAGCTCTCAAAGGCGCTTACCGAATCTAATTTGGTCCGTTTGCTTTTAATTTAGCTAAAATGCGCCACTATCACTTAGATCATTACTACGCCATATGGAAAAAGAATGTACGCGTTCACTAATGCGTACACCGAGCAACCATGATCCTTCGTCCTACGTATTGTTTAGAGTTTATTAGGATAAATGATATTACTAAATTTTAGTTAACACTTAGTCCGTATTGATTTTATAAAATACCTTATGATTTCCCGTTCCATAAATTGACTTAAGTGTATTACCTACTAATAATCGTAGCTTTAATATGCTTATAAACGTTCTCTTTTAACCATGTTTTTTTAATCGAACAACAATAATGTCTTAGCCATTTATAGTATTGTAAGTATCAATTTTTTATGTATACTATATGGATGGGTAATTATATTAAATAATATAGTGAGAGTTTTTTGCTGGTATAGCTCAATTGGTAGAGCAACTGATTTGTAATCAGTAGGTCGGGGGTTCAAGTCCCTTTACCAGCTTAATGTAAAAATATTATAAAGTTTAAGAAATTTTTATAACCTCGTTTGAGTTTTCTTCTAAAATATGTTAATGTGTTTTCTATTCGTTGATTCTAGAGTATGCCGCCTTAAAAAATTATACCTTTTTTTAATAACACTAAAATAAAAAATATTACGTATAAAAACGTAATAAAAACGAATGTATTTCAATAACTGATGGGGTCTTTCAATATCTGAGTAATTTTGAATATGTTTCGAATGTTCGTATTAACTATTTATAATATTTTTATTTTAAATAATAAAATCTAAATGTACTTGATTTTAAATTGAAAATGATTATTAAAAAATGCAAATTGCCTAAAATCAAAACTCTAGATCATTAGGTAAAAGGTTACATCATTTTTTATATTTAACATTGGACTTTAAAGTTCTTCTTTAAAATAAAATATAGTAAATATAATGACTATCATTATCACTAATCAAACTTAATTAGTAAAATGGTTCATTTTATTTTTCGTTTAAGTCCTAGTTAAAGATTATAAGACTTCGTGTATTTACTCGTTTCGATCGATTACTAATAAGTAGATGTTTCGCTCCCGAGGAGATCCTGTACCCAATCTATTTGGATAAACGATCCATAATCTATACGAATAAAAAGGAAATAAAATAATTCTGCCTCTTTAAATAGTAGAAACTTTACGAGCTTGTGTGAGGAACTTTCCGAAAAAGGTAACGTTTAGCGTTCGAGACGAAGCCGACTAAATTTTATGTAGATATTGGATTTATTTCATTCCTTGTTGTTACTAATAAACTCAAATTCATTTTTTGGGGTTATGATTTTAAAACTTGATGATATTCGAAAATTAGGCGTAAGTTCCCATTTTGCCAAAAAGAGTCTTATTTACGTTGCAATAATTCCTTTCTAGAAGACCTTTGTTCTTTCGTTTAATCAATTCGGTAATGCTCTCTCACAAACGACTTGGTTCGATAAGCATAGTACGCGGCCATTAAGTCGTTGACGTCTTTCCGATTGTGTTTCTAACCTATAAGATTGCAAAAATTCTCCTCAAGTGAGCCGTATGACTAATACTCAAATATTTTATTGCTTGGGTAAAAAATTATATTTCAATTTTGATTAATAAAAATAAGAAACGTCTTTGGTACGCCTTTTCGTGACTAAAAATATAACAATTTTAATTTTTATTATTCTTAGGTTATTTTTAGCGGGTAACGCGATTCGAACGCGCGCCATCAACCTTGGCAAGGTAGCACTCTACCACTGAGCTATATCCGCGACTAGACGTAGAATGAAAATGTATAGGTTTTGAGAGGTAACCATTGGTTATTAATAGAAGTCTCGTTTATCGGTTCTCACCGTCTAAACATGCCTAGTTAGTTTCGGTTCTTATAACGTAAAGGAACTTCATTGCCATTATAGTACGATATGAGCTGGATCGGTAAGATCTTGGTTTTAGAATCTACCGTAATTTAGCCTACTGATAAGCAAAATGCGTATAAAAATACTTAGCTTATAAGTTTAGCGAGGTATAAACTCCCCGTAATTTCTCGTGCTTAAGGATTCGCGTGTTTAATTGTTCCTACATAAATAGGTGATTTACTACATTTTAAGTTTTTGAAAGCGCCAATAATTTAAATTTTCTCGACTAGTCCTATTCGTTTACGTGGTTTTTTTAGGTTGGTTAGATCTAATAGTCTTCGACATACTCTGACCATTTATAATACTTGCCCCTAACATTTTTACAATTAATTTTACAGATTCTATTGAATCATCATTTCCGGGAATAGGTATATTAACTAAATCAGGATCACAATTAGAATCTAATATCGAAATAATCGGAATATTTAGCTTCCTTGCTTCCGTAATCGAGGTTAACTCACGTTGTTGATCGATGACTATTATAAGATCCGGAATACGTCGCATATTTTTTATGCCTCCTAGATGATTTTGTAAGTTTGTTACTTCTTTTTTTAATATTGCGACTTCTTTTTTAGGTAAGATGTCAAAAATACCTTCCTTATCCTGTCGTTCTAGCGTTGCAAGTCGGTTAATCCGTATTTTTACCGTTTTCCAGTTTGTTAGCATTCCTCCTAACCATCTATGATTAATGTAAAATGAATTACATTTTTTTGCCTCGTTAGCGATAATTGTCGCAATTTGCGGTTTTGTCCCGATAAATAAAATTTTTTTATTATTTTGTGCTGCGGTCTTTACAACGACACATGCTTCATTTAATAATTGTAACGTTTGTATGACGTCTAATATATGAATTCCATCTCGTTCGGTATAAATATATGGGAACATTTTTGGGTTCCAACTCTTAGATTTGTGTCCCAAATGAGTCCCCGCCTTAAGTAGTTGCGTTAATTTAATATTTACCATAATTTTTACATTTCTACAAAATAAATTTAGTCATCCACATTAATAGTAGCATAGAAGTAAAATATTGAACAAGAATGTTCCGTTAGTTTATTTTTTTAAGAAATAAATCCGTAAATCCACTTCCCGCAGGAATTAAACGTCCCAGAATGACATTTTCTTTTAGCCCTCGTAGCCAATCAATTTTGCCTTCAATAGCGGCCGCAGTTAAAATTTTAGTTGTTTCTTGAAAACCAGCTGCCGAAATAAAACTATCGGCCATTAAAGATGCTTTTGTTATACCGAGCAATATTGGTACATATGTTGCTTTAGTTTTTGAGGTTTTTTCTAAAACATTATTGATGTAACCTATTTGTTTTAGTTCTATAAGTTCTTGTAAGAGTAAATAACTTGAGCCCGATGTGACAATTTTAACTTTAGAAGTCATTCGTTTCAAGATTATTTCTAAATGTTTATCAGCTATCGTTACGCCCTGGGAAATATAAACTTGCTGTACTTTTTCGATTAATAATACTTGAAGATTTTTAAAACTTAAATATGAAGCTTCATAATTAGTTTCATATTGTTTATAGTAGTCAAAGTAGGCGTTTAATAACTCATTTGGATTTAATGAACCTTCACTCAGCACTCTTTCTGGTTTACCAATATAAAAATATTGTCCGAAACAATATGTTTTTTTTCGACATTGGGTACTATTTGCCAAAAAATCAATTTGTAAAATACGTCCATCATTATGTATGAATACAAAATTTTTAAAAAAATTTATGGAAATTGAAGGCATTCGCGCTTCTAAAATTTCGTCGACTTTAGGAAGACCTTGAATTATATCACCAGTGACAATTTGTTCAAATGCTATAATGCCTAATAATTCACCTTGTTTAATAAAATCACCATTTTTTTTTATAATCGTTGTATTTGTTGTAATAAAAAAGGGTGTACTGTTATGAAGTTTTATTTTAAAAGGTGTTCGAGAGATTACATGTCCGGAAGATGCTGCTTGTATTTTTGGCGTGATCATATCCCCGAGGCGTATTATTGCATTTTTATTGGCCATTAATAACGTACTTTCGGTGTAAAATTGTTTAAAATTATCTGCTTTGATTAGTAAAGTCTTTTGTTTTTTCTTTTTTAGTAGGATAATTTGTCCTATTTTTTGGAGAGGGATGGATAGAAAACCTAAAATTGTGTTACGTTCAATGTAGTCAAAATTATGGCTGAATAATGAAATATTTACCTCTTCATCGTTTAATTTTTTGGATAATAAGTTAGAAATATCGATAGTTTCTTCGTTCATTATGGCTAAATAAAAGTTCTTATGCTTTTTACCCTTCGAAAACGGTAAAAAGATAAGATCAGGTTTTATTAACGGTTCTATTTTTTTATTTCGAAGCCAAATAGATGATTCAATTACTTCAATACTTTGGTTTGAAATATTAGAAGATTCATATTTTAAAGTACTAATAGAGCGAAATTGGATTGATGTATTTAAATTTAAATTTTTTTTTAGTAAAGTTTTTGGTTTGGCAATATTAAATTCATGAATTGGACGTAAAAGAATACCATAAAAGTTCTGGCTATTTTTTCGTTCAATTAATGTTAAATATACTACAAGAACATCGTCAAATATTATCTCACCTCGAAAAAAAATTTTGTTGTTAAGTCTTTTAATCTTTTTAATTGAGCGTGTGGTTAAATTCCAGTATTCAAAAAAGTCACCAGGTTTAACTTGAATTTCATATAAAAATTGATCTTCTTCGTCTGTTTCCACAAAACCATCTATTTCTGTAAAAAAACGATTTCCATATAATTCGGTGATAGGATACGCTGAAAACGGTTGAATCAATTGTGTCTTATTTTCAACTACTAATAAGGCGTTAGATCTGTTTATTACTTGAATTTCACTTGGAATAAATAAAATTTTACCGTTTTGGTTTATAACTTCTCTACCATAATTATAGTCGTACTTAACGAATGATTTATCGACGTATAAAATTTGACCACCCATCGCCGTTTTATGTTTCTCCATGGGTTTATTACAAAAGGGACGTGGTATAGCCGAAATATTCGCCAATGCGTGTTGTGTAAAATATTCCTCCGACGAAATTTGAAAAATTAATTGTTGAGTCGTATTATCCCAAAAAATTGGCCAATTTAACAAATCGAGACATTTTGAGATTTTTATGCTTTCAACATATTTAGAAATTTTATTTTGCACACGTGTTAAAAGTCCATCTTTTTTTGCTGTTAATTTTAGATACAAAAAAGTATCATTTATTTTAATTTCGTTCTCTAAATCAAATTGATTGTATAACCCCTTATAAGGAAAAGAATAAACATCACCTTCTAAAATCCAAATTACTTTTGATTTTGGTGCTAAAATTATTTCCCCTGACTGGGAAGTAAGAAGATTTTTCGTGGCCTTTTTTATTTGGCGATTTTTTTCTACTAATTCCGCAATTACATCCCCTTTTTTTATAAAACTTTTATCCTTCATAAAAATACTACTTTCCGATGGAAGTTTAATTTCACTTTTATAATTTTTATAGTCAAGAATATAACATTCGGTATCTTTTTCAAGGATATGTATATTGGTACCATACATTGTACGAATCGCTTTTAGTTGACTATTTGCATTAAAACTAAAAATACCTGTTGTTTTTGCCCTTATTTGACGACGTGGATCAGCGGTAAAAATTCCACCATTATGAAATGTACGCATTGTTAATTGAGTTCCCGGTTCCCCTATTGATTGCGCTGCAATAATTCCGACTGCTTCTCCTAACGGAACAATATTTCCAGACGTTAAATTCCATCCATAACATTTTTGACAAATTGATCGTGTTGATTCACATGTTAAAGGTGAATTTATACGAATCAAGTCGATTTTTTCGTTAACTAGTGTCGTGGAAATCTCATTTGTTATAATCTCATTTTTTTTAATTAGTAATATGCCCTTGACATAGATATCGTGCGCACTTGTTCGTCCTAAGAGTTTATCACCAAAATTGGCTTTATTATTTTTTTTATATAGACAAATCGAACGAGTTGTTAAACAATTTATTTCACGAATCGTCACATCTTGTGCAACCTCAATTAAACGTCGGGTTAAATATCCAGAATCAGCCGTTCGTAAAGAGGTATCAACGACCCCTTTACGTGCCCCATATGATGACATGATATAATCGATAATTGTTAAACCTTCTCTAAAATTATGGATAATCGGAATATCCATAATTTGGCCATTGGGCGAAGACATTAAACCCCTCATACCAACAAGTTGTCGCACTTGGGATAAATTGCCTCGTGCTCCAGAAAAAGCCATTAAATAAAGAGAATTTAAGGGATCCGTCTTACGAAAAAAGTCAACTAAACTCATCTTTAACGTTTCACTTGTATTATTCCATGTATCAATTATTTTTTGAAAGCGTTCAACTGAGGTTATTTCCCCTCGTGTATAAGCTAAATCAGAATTTAGAATTTCACGTTGTGAATTTAGTAATAAATTTTGTTTAGTAGGAGGTATTTTTAAATCCTCTACGCTAATGGAAATTCCGGCTTTTGTAGCATAATTAAATCCTAATCCCTTCATTTCGTCCGCTAAAAGCGTAGCACGGCGTATTCCATAATTTAGAAAAGCATCATAAATAACATTTTTTAATTCGTTTTTACTAAAAATATAATTTTTAAATTTGAAATTTTTTTTCATAAGATATATCGTATTTATAAATAGAGATTTTTTTCGAGCATTTTATGTAATAAAATTCTACCAGGTGTGGTTCTAATATATTTATAATTCGTTATATTTTCACGTTGTATTTCACTGAAGAGCTTTTCACGACTAAACGTTATTTCATTTATTCGTAACCAAATTGACGTCTGTAAACTAATTTGGTTCTGTTCATATGCCAATAAAGCATCTGGGATATTTGAAAAATAATGAATTATTTCATTACTTGCGGTTGCATTATCTAGAGATAGATAATAACAACCTAAAACCATATCTTGGCTTGGTAATATAATAGGCGCCCCTGTAGCGGGTGATAAAAAATTATTCGGCGCTAACATTAATGTTTTTGCTTCATTTTGTGCTTCCATGGATAATGGGACATGAATAGCCATTTGATCCCCATCAAAATCTGCATTAAATGCGTTACAAACCAATGGATGTAATTGAATGGCACGACCTGCGACTAAAATCGGTTCAAAGGATTGAATCCCTAAGCGATGCAAGGTCGGTGCACGATTTAACAAGATTGGATACCCTTTTAAGATAGTTTTGAGAATTGTCCAAATATTATATTCACCATTTTTAATTAAATTTTTGGCCGATTTGATATCTGGGGCTAATCCGGTTATCATTAAATTATGAATAATAAATGGTTGAAATAATTCAAGCGCAATTTCATGCGGTAATCCACATTGATTTAATTTTAACGTAGGCCCCACAATAATTACGGATCGACCCGAGTAATCAACACGCTTTCCTAATAAATTTTGTCTAAATCGCCCATGTTTACCCTTTATAATATCCGCTAACGATTTTAAAACTCGATTATTAGCTCCTAATGCTTTTTCACCTCTTTTGCCATTATCAATAAGTGAATCAATCGACTCCTGTAACATTCTTTTTTCATTATGAACCATAATAGAGGGTGCATGCAGATTCAATAACCGACCAAGTCGATTATTTCGTGTAATTACTCTTCGATACAATTCATTTAAATCAGAAGTTATAAATTTCCCATTATTTAATCTCACCATGGGACGTAATCCGGGTGGTAGTACTGGTATCGTATTTAAAATCATCCAGTTCGGTTTTGATCCTGTTGATAAAAAATTTTCAATTAGGCGAATTCGACGTATAAGCTTTTTACGTTTTATCAGAGGAAGTCCTTGTTCTTTATTATCGATGAATGTTAAAAAAATAGATCGTGAATTGAATAAATTTAACGATAATCGATTTTTACGACTTTCTTTCTCTAAGTTAATATTTTTTAATAGATATTCAATAGCATCTGCTCCAATTTTTATATGCTTTTTGTTTGCTTTAGAAAAAAGTGAATTAACAAATTCATCGATTTCAAAATTTAAGTTATTACCAATAAGGATCTTCTCATGATTAGCTAATTTATTGGACTGAAAAACTAAATATGCGTTAAAATAAATAATTTCTTCAATAACTTTTAATTTTTTTTTTAGAAGGATACTAAAATACCGTGGTACTCCTTTAAGGTACCAAACATGGGTAACAGGTGCCCTTAATTCAATATAACCCATTCTATGACGTCTAACACGTGATTCTGTAACTTCCACTCCACAAAATTCACAAATTATAATATTTTTGGATTTTTTATGTATATAGTGCCCACAATGGCATTCCCAATTCTTTACTGGTCCAAAAATTTGTTCACAAAACAAGCCCCCCATTTCGGGTTTTAAGGTTTTATAATTGAGGGTGTCCGGTTTTGTAATTTTACCGATTCTAATACCGTTCGGTAAAATTCTCTGTCCCCATTGTTTTATACGTTCTGGCGATGCCAAATTAATTTTTATATAATCAAAATTATTTTTTATATTAGTCATAAAACGATTACGTTATTTCAATTGAATTGGAATTTTTTGCTAAATTTGAGTTTTGCATAATATCAATTTCTACATCTTGACTGCCAGTATTAAAGGTTTTTTGAATTTTATGAATATTTATATCCAATCCTAACGCTTTAAGTTCTAAAATTAAAACTTTAAATGATTCAGGTATACTAGGTTCTGGAATTTTATCCCCTTTAAGGATCGCCGAAAAAACATTATTACGACCAGCAATATCATCCGATTTATAGGTTAAAATTTCTTGTAAGGTATGAGCTGCACCAAAAGCTTCTAATGCCCAAACTTCCATTTCACCAAATCTTTGACCACCTTGTTTTGACCGTCCTTTTAATGGTTGTTGGGTTACTAACGAATATGGTCCCACTGCACGGGCATGGATTTTATCATCAACTAAATGAATAAGTTTTAAAATATAGCTTTTGCAAATTGTAATGGGATTATCAAAAGACTGTCCTGTTCGGCCATCTTTTAAATAAATCTTACCTGGTGAATAATGATCATAAACCCACGGATTTTTTGAAATAGTTTGTGCCCTTTTTAAACTAGTATTGATTAAAATACGAGATGCTTCACTTCCATACATTTCATCAAACGGCATAATTTTATAACGCGTATCCATTATGTCACCAGCAAAACCAAAAAGCCCTTCAAATAATTGCCCGACATTCATACGTGAGGGTACTCCTAAGGGATTTAAAATTAAATCAATTGGTTTTCCATCCGGTAAATATGGCATATCTTCACGTCCTAAAATACGCGATATAATACCCTTATTTCCATGTCGACCGGACAGTTTATCTCCTACTTGAATTTTTTTTATTTGTGCCAAAAATACTCGAATAGTACAATTTCTCACGCTTGTTAATTCGTCACCATTTTTATGTGAAAAAATTCGTATATCAATAACTCGTCCATAACTTCGATTAGGTACCCTTAATGAACTATCTATACCAAATGCAGTTTTTGTTTGAAAAATAGCACGTAAAAGTTGCTGGTGTGGTGTTTCATCTACTTCATAAGGTGTTACTTTACCCACTAAAATATCACCCGAACATACAAACGTCCCGAGATAAATAATACCATTTTCATCTAAGTTTTTTATCGTATGACTTTCAATATTTGGAATATCTTTAGTTACTTTTTCAATTCCTTCGAGTGTATCACGTACTTCTATATCATATTTTTCAATATGAATTGAGGTAAATAAATCAGCATAAACTAAACGCTCATTAATTAATAGAGCATCTTCATAATTATAACCTTCCCATGGCATATACGCCACTAGAATATTTTGGCCTAACGCAATTTCGCCACTTTCAGTTCCCGGTCCATCGGCAATTATTTGACCCGCGTAGACATATTCCCCCTCCCAAACAATGGGTCGTTGATTTATACAAGTATCTTGATTCGAGCGAATATATTTTAATAATGTATAAAGTGTTATTTTCCCTATGTTATTTTTTATTTTAATATAATTATTGGAAACTGCAATTACTTTACCCTCCGAATAACTAATAACGATCATTCCTGCATCTGTGGCTAATTGATTTTCGAAACCGACACCAATTATTGCTTTTGTAGGGTAAAGAAGTGGTACCGCTTGACGTTGCATATTTGATCCCATTAAAACACGCGTTGCATCATTATGTTCTAAAAAGGGTATCAATGCTGTAGCCGAGGAGAGCATTTGAATAGGTGAAACCGCCGTTAATTGCACTTCTCTTGCTAATACACTAATAAATTCTTGGTTATAACGAACTGTAACGAATTCAAGTTTTATTTTCCCATTAGTATCTATTGATGTGTCAGCAGGTGCTACTTTTAGGTTATCTTCTTCGTCAGCGGTCAAATATATTGCGGTTTTATTTTTTAATACAATTCCATTTTCGACTTTAAAAAAGGGCGTCTCAATAAACCCAAACGAATTGACGCGTGCATAGACGGAAAGTGAGGAAATTAAGCCCGCATTTTGCCCTTCAGGGGTTTCAATGGGGCATATTCTTCCATAGTGACTTGGATGAATATCACGTACGGCAAAACTTACATGGTCTCTATTAAACCCCCCTGGCCCTAGTCCACTTACTCGTCGTTTATGGGTTAACGCTGCAAGTGGATTGGTTTGATTAAAAAATTGTGATAATTGACTTGAACCAAAAAATTCTCGCATCATCAAAATCATAGGCTTCGGGGTAACCAAATGTGGTATTTTTAACGGGTTAAATTCCAGGGGAAGTCGTTCCAATAATGTGCGTTCAAGTCTTGTTAAACCTGAACGAACTTGTATTTGGAGTAATTCTCCTACTGATCTTACACGTCGATTTTGTAAATGATCGATATCATCTAAATTACCATATAGATATTCAATATTTCCCTCACTATACTCGAGATTTATTAAATCATTAAGGATTGATAAAATATCTTTACTTGTTAAATGATAAATATGTTTAGGCACCGTTAAATTAAAGCGTTGATTAAGTCTCGAACGACCAATTTTACCAATGGTATAAAATTTCGGATTAAAAATGTGTTTCTCAAATAAGCGACCTAATTCGCCTTTTTCATACGTTGAGTTTTTTGTAGGCTGATTTTTTAAATGGGCGCGGAAAAATTCAGGGTAGTTTAAATTATTTAAAATTTCAGCGTACGATATCTTAAAGGTACCTAAAAATTCCATAATATCAATACTATCCATGTTATCGAGACTAACTGTTATTTGCTTCGCTTCATCAATTCTAAACTTTAACCAAGAACCTCGATTAGGAATTACTGTTGCACTATAAAGCATAGTCTTCTTTTTTGCGAATTCATTATAATAAACGCCGGGACTACGAATAATTTGATTTATAACAACGCGCTCACATCCATTTATTAGGAATACACCTGCATCAGTCATTAAAGGGACTTCACCAATAACAAGATTTATTTTATTTGTGCTTAAAATATTCCCAAACCTAACGGATATTGGAACGTAAATTTTTAGTGCGTATGTTGTATTACGGCGTTTAGATTCCATGAAACTATATTTCGGTTTACGTATTTTGTATTCTTGTCCAAAAACGTTTAAATCACAATTTGTAGCTAAATCTGTTATTGAGGGAAATTTTTCTAATTCCTCACTTAAACCTTTTTCTAAAAACCAACAAAAACTGGCTCGTTGTATTTCAATAAAATCTGGTAGCGTTGTTAAAAAAGCTTTTTTTTTCATAAAAATCCTTTATTTTTGTAAATATATTATTAAGTGATTTCAGTCAATATAAAAAATTACGTTAGTCTAGGTTTACACTTGGTTAAATTTTCGAAACTTAAAAACGATTATCTCATACGAGTTTTTAAGATGGTAATAATGAATTAAATAATTAGATATAATAAAGCTCTATTTAAGTTGGCAATATTTGGTTCCTTTTTATATTTTTCGAGAGCTATAAATTTTTTTTTAATAAGACTTAAAAAAGATTTTTTTTTAGCTACCCAATTTTTACTTAAAATATTTGCTTTTATTTCTTTATCCATTTTACTTTCAAGAAGCGAGGAATTTTTTATAACTCTTGTTAACGTTAATAAATTTGGTCTTTTTTTATATTCATCTAACGATAAAAAAAATTTTTTTAAAAACGTGTTTACATTTGAATAGTATTGTCGATTCCGAAAAGTATTACGTTTTATAACGTCAATTCTTTTGATTGAAGATTTTTTATTAGCCATATGAATCGAGATGCCTTTAATTTTGATAAATAAAGTCTAGGCTAATGAAGTGGATAAAGCAAGTTTTAATTAATTTTTTACTTAACACTTGGAATTATAACCTAAATATGAAACAATAAATTTGATTTAAATAGAAGACATTTACTATTTAATAGTAATTATTAAGATATATAGAAGTGTAGTATGACGAAAAATAAGAGTTCGCGTTTAATAATAGTACTTGAATGCATAAAATGTCGAACTAATAAAATAAAGCGTTCAACCGGAGTTTCACGCTATACGACTATGAAAAATAGAAAAAATACGCCAGAGCGAATGGCCTTAAATAAATTTTGTCGTTATTGTAATATCCATACACTTCATAAGGAAATAAAATAAAATTGATGGTTACTTACAAAATAAATAAAACACGAAAACAAATTATTTCGCCACTTAAAGTTGACCGAACGATCAATTATAAAGATCTAAATTTATTGAAAACATTTATGACAAAGCGCGGTAAAATTTTATCACGTAGAATAACTAATTTGACCTTAAAACAGCAGAATGCGGTAAAAAATGCGATAAAATGTGCGCGAATTGTAAATTTACTATCTTTTGTAAAGTATCAAAATTTACAATTGTAAGAGAATTAATATAAATACTCGCATGAAGAGTTCATTTCAATATTTAGATTTTTTACTGTCAATAGGATATGTGAAATTTTTAATACAAATAGAGTCATTTCGACTTATTTTATAGTTATTTGGTCATATTTTTAGTTTTACATTTTTTTGTTAAGGTAATATTTTGGTCAGTTCTCGTTGTGCTTTGTGAAATGTGAAATTAATTTTGTGCTTCGAAATATCCTAAACTAAAAATTGATTTCGTAACTAAATTACGAGCACTAATTCGTTTACCTAAATAAATAGTTAGGATGGATTGACGACAATTAAAATAATTTTATTATTAGATCAAAAATTTGGTAAATTTATTGCTAAATGATTAACACGATACTCTAATGGCCTTCTATTTTGCTACTTTAAATCTTTGCTTAGTTTATAAACGTATAATTATATTAATAACGCGTATGTATTCGATCAATCTTTTTTTATTTGATATATGTTTTAATACGTAAAAAAATATCTATGAAAACTTTTAAATAGAACATCGAGTTTTATAAAAATTGAAAATAGATGATAAACATTATAAATTTTTTATTGATTTTTGGTTTATCTCATTTTTATCGCCTCTTTCAGTAGTATTTTTGCACTATCCTTAAAAAAAGAAATCTAGCTAAAATTTAGGGAGAAGTCGCTATGAGTTTATAAAAAGCTTGATATGATAACAACTTTTAGTTTTTACTAGCCTCCTTTATTATGTATAAAAATAAATTTTTTGAGTAAAGGCATCTTTAAAATTTATTATTTTAAACTAAAATACGTTATGATATAAAGGCTTATACATCATTTTTATTAAGTCATTTTCATTTTTTTTTTATTATTTTATAAATTTTTTTACTAAACTATATCTAATGTGGTATTTCCCAACCGCTATTTTTTAATTTTAGTAAATATTTAGAAAAAGTTATGTAGCCTTTTTTAAGATCGTTTTAAAAGAATATAACCTAAATTAAAAAGTTTAGTTTTTTTTTTTATTTCTAATAAAAGAATTGCTCAATTTTTGCCCTTTATGTGTAATAAGACTTTGTCTACTAACTTTAGGCCTATTTCTATTCACTATAAAAAAAATGAGCGCGTTATTATTAAGCCAACTGTAATAAAATTAATATATTTGAAAACGTTCATAAAAACTATGTTAAACACATCGTGTTGTTTTAATCTTTTTTTTTAATACGCTCCGAGACATAAATTTTGTATGATAATTCCCTCGTGATAGATAATCTTCCATTAATATAATAAAGATCTGTGAATTGATAAAAAAAATTTCTCTTTGAATCATATGTTCGAAATATAAAACTAAATTTTCAGCTTTGACAAGTTACGAAGACAGAAAATACCCTAAAGGGTCAATTGGTACGCTGATAAGGATGGTCCCAATTCCTAACTTTTGTACGTTTTAAGAAGTAGTAGAATGTCACCTCATAAATTTAGATTAATTGCATTTTTTAAAAGATAGGTAGGAAGGGATTTGAACCCTCATAATAATAATTGTTACATTTTGAATGTAATGCGTATACCAGTTTCGCCACCTACCCGATTTATTATTTTTATGCTACTCATTTTTGTTTATTAAATAACGAGTAATATTTTTATCTAATTTTAATTTGGTTTGATATACAGGTAAAATCTCAGGTGAAGACTTAAAGTACATCTCTACGAAGTAACCTTGTTTCACACCGTTCATATGATATGCAAAATTACGACAACCCCGTGAGATGAAAGTGATATCGGAAGCACCTAATTTTTTTAATTGCTGCGCATAATTACTTGCTATTCTTTCTAGTTCAATGTTTGTAGACTCTGAAGATAAAATAACCATTAATTCATAGTTATTTTTATTACGAATTAGTTTCATAGCTAATAACTCAATGTATATAAAATTAATTTTATTATATCAAAGTTAAATTCCTATTGTAAATAGTTTATTGTAAATAAGCTTTATTATTATTACAAATTTCACTTAAAAAAAGTACTCCTTTAAAAAAAAGCGAATACAATTGAGTGACACATAAACACTGAGAGATTAATCTTGTCGAGTTAGGTTAAATTCGAAGGACTTCGATTAATTTTAGAAAAATCAATTTAGATATTAGAATAAGAAGAAATTTAGGAATGTATACTTGTAACTATATTCTGTTCGACGTAACGTGTTATGTTTAAAGTTCTTGAGCTATATTGTTAGTGACCACCTGTATTCAATTGGAAGATAGACGGTCAATTCTATTTTTAAATTGACATTAAGTCTCATTATCTTATAAATTGACTGAGTAACTTTGGGGTGTCGCCAAGTGGAAAGGCAGCGGACTTTGACTCCGCTATTCGCAGGTTCAAATCCTTCCACCCCAGCTTATATCTTGAATTATATTTAGAATTTAAATGTCCTAAAAGATAAGTTTTAATTAAAGGTTAGAGTACTTTATTTGCATTAAAAATTTGGAAGGGCGAACGACGGGACTTGAACCCGCGCATAGTGGAATCACAACCCACTGCCTTAACCACTTGGCAACGCTCGCCTATAAATCCTATACGTCGGATATCCGAAAAAACGAAAATAATCGTACGTATAAGAGGGTAAATTTTTAGAAAAATACTAGGCTTAGTAGGACTCGAACCTACATTAAAAACTTAGAAGGTTTTTGTCCTTATCCTTTAGACGATAAGCCCCGATGAATGATTATGAAATACAACCACAGTATTTCGAAAAATTAGGTAGACTCTACAAATAAAAATAGATTTTAGCCAAAAGTTAATACGTTTTTATACTTAGACTTGGTCTGTTACAGCGAATAATGAGCATCGAACTATGTTTCCAAAAAGCCCCCTTTTCAGTATTTTTGTCGCTAAAATGTTTCACGTATGAGTTCGAGATGGATCAACGTGGTTCCAGTTTGCTAAAGACACTCTTCTTCTTTAGTGAAAAATAATAATTAAAAATCAAGTCCTCGATCTATTAGTATATCTTGACTTCATTTATTGCTAAACTTCGATCTAATACCTATCAAACGGCTAATCTTGCCGTGATCTTACTCAAAAAAGATAAGAGTTCTTATCTTGAGGTTGGCTTCCCACTTAGATGCTTTCAGCGGTTATCCGTTCCAGACTTAGCTACCCAGCGTTTACCATTGGCATGATAACTGGTACACCAGAGGTCTGTCCTTTCTGGTCCTCTCGTACTAAGAAAGGATCCTCTCAATACTCTAACGCCCACACCGGATACGGACCGAACTGTCTCACGACGTTCTGAACCCAGCTCGCGTACCGCTTTCATGGGCGAACAGCCCAACCCTTGGGACGTACTACCGCCCCAGGATGCGATGAGCCGACATCGAGGTGCCAAACC
>Ga0105054_10002070_pt1 | contig 32308 bp, 22 predicted proteins | sample BON02_FD_78091 | JGI IMG/M metagenome (GOLD analysis project Ga0105054, IMG submission 78091) | Freshwater microbial communities from Lake Bonney liftoff mats and glacier meltwater in Antarctica - BON-02 (megahit assembly) | ecosystem: Environmental > Aquatic > Freshwater > Ice > Glacier...
ACGACGACGTCGACCATTCGGCCCATGTGTCTCTTGGCACCCAGAAGACTGTTTTCTGCTGTAGCATTGTCTCTGCGATTTTGGCGTCTTGCGCCTTGCCCATTATAGACAGCATGTTTTGGAAGTCGGGTGGCAGTGACCATCTAACACTACACGTGTACCATGTTTGTGTGTCAGTCTGTGAGACCCTAACAAACAACAGATCGCATGCTGTCGTCACAGTGCGTACACGTATATATATGTATGTGTGGATTCGCACGCACTTGCAGGGGCGCGCGACGCACATATCATGCACAGGGGAACCATAGCGGGTGTGGAGCAGCAGACAGGGTCGTGTCTGAATTATGGCTACATATGTATGTTTCTGGTGCAGCTTTTTGTGCTGGTGTCGTGTGGCTCGTACATCAACGTGGCCATTGTGTGTGTTTCGTGGAGCATAGTGTTGCTGTCGACACACGAGCACAACATCATCATCTGCATGCTGTGTGCGATTTCCGTCGTGCTGCAGGCATACGCGCTCAGCATCAACTCGCAGCAGGTGCTGCTTGTTAGCTCGCCACGGCAAAAGGCATGCGAGACGATTGGGATTTCTCGCATTGAGAGCCTGTACAGGCACAACAATGTATTCAAGTCGTGCAATGCCGACCTGCTGGTCCCTTTTATTCCACGTAAATTGTACTCACTACACCGGGACGCGGGCATTAAGCTCATGTATGGCGAAAGTGTGCTGCCGGGGACCCCAATGCGATTTGCCACATGCCAGGCGTTGGGTGTGTCGTGCTACCGCTGGAAAATCCACGTGCAGGGCTTTGGCACGCGCCTTTTCGAGCCGTGCTGGTCGCTGGTGCGCAGTGTGTTGGTCGCCAACGCATCGGCGGTGCATATGGTGCACAGGGACACGCACAGGACGGAAACGCATGTGCTAAACGCGAGTGTGGATGCTCACGCCACCAATTCGCGCTTCATACACATCAGCTCCAGTGTACGCAATCCTGTTGCGATTGTGCACACTCAAACCCCTGGCAAGCAAGAGCTCTCTGCCGTGTTGTATACGCCCAATGCTGAGACGTTTTTTGTGGTGATACCCAGCCATGCCGGCCAGGAGACGTCGATGCAGATTGCGCTGTCTATTCGGTGCGAGGACCAAGACCGCGGCTCGGGATGCTGGCGGACGACGTGCCCTTTTTCCACTCTGGGGCGACGCACCTGGCGGCAGCGGCGACGCCCACGGTGTACACGGTGTACTCGGCATTTTCCGAGTGCTCGCGCGCGGACGGGGGCAGCGGGTGCAATTCGCGCCTGCTCACGTCGTTTTCCGTGTACATTTGCAACATCCTGCTGTGTGTGTCGTGCATTCTGCTGACACACACCTGCGGCTGTATCGACGCAAACCAGTACAGCGTGGTGCATATTTTTGCGCTGGCCACGGCGATTGTCACCTTCAACTGGGTCGCGATTGTCTGCATTTACTTTGTGCACCCCGCCAGCTTGCACGGAGGCATCACCAACTTGCGCAGGCCATACCAGGTGCTTTTCTACCTGCTGCATGTCACGCAGCTGGGGTTCCTGGTGAGGGAGCTTGTGCGCAACGAGCTGGGCAACAATGTGCCGTACATCATGGCGCGTATGCATACACAATACGGCGCATGGCAGCTTCTCTTGCCGTTTACACTGCTGGACAGTAACATCTACATCGAAAACTGCGCGCTGTATCTCGGGAGCAGTCTTTTCGTGGTATATCTCTTATATTTCAAGACCACCGCATAGAAACATAGAAAAAAATTGTAGCGAGGGAGGCGTCTTTTGGTCGCGTATTTACTGTGTCCGCCCTGCCGCATGGTACAAACACAATACAGCGCATGGCAGCTGCTCTTGCCGTTTACACTGCTGGACAGTAATATCTACATCGAAAACTGCGCGCTGTATCTAGGGAGCAGTCTTTTCGTGGTATATCTCTTATATTTCAAGACCACCGCATAGAAACATAGCAAAAAATTGCCGCATGGTACAAACACAACCTACGCCAGGCGTGGTTTTACCCTGCGCTGCTCACCGTCACAGTCCGTGGTGAGTTTTTCAGGCGAGGGACATGCGGTGCGCTTGTCGTCATCGCAGATGGCTGCACTTCTCTCGACGTCTGTGTTGTTTTGCAGTATATTATCTTCGATGAAAATTTTGCGCACGTCTTCAAACACGTAGGAACAGTAGTCCATGAGGGTCTGTCGCTCAGTCGACACTTCGAAGGCCTCAATGGTGGGAGTGAGGTTGGTGTCTGTATGGTGCTCTTTGAAACACCCTACCGCACACACGAGCACTTGTTGGATGTGCATGATGGTCCATATGGACTGGCAGCACTGGATCTCGGCATGGTGCACAAACGAGCTAGTTTCGCCGTGTTTACCCGACATGATTTCGAAGCACGGGCGCTGTTTGATGCCCGTCACGATGCAGTCGTTGAGCGTCCACGAGGTGTAGTCGCTTGTGATGGGCAGCGCGTTTGGCATAATGCGGCAGAGCGCTGAGAGTGCCCCGTATTTCCACCGCGACAGTTGCAAAATGTAGTCACAGAAGAAGCCCATGTACGCGTCGACGATTTTGACTGACTCGAGCATTTTGGTGGCCCACTCCTGCGCGCATGCACCACACGGCATGAATGAGACGCGCTTTTGCACACTGCACAGCATCACACGGGAATGCCCACACTATACATCTTTGTCAATCGATATATTCGTATAGGTATAAATCCATGTACATGTAGACGCGTTTTGCACACTGTACAGCATCACACGGGAAGGCTCACACTTTGTCGGGCAAGAGCGACTGTTCGGTGACGAAATCATGGTATTTGCGGTTGGAAAGCACATGGATGCACTGCCAATTCAGGTAGTCCGATAGGTTGTCGAGGTCAGGTGCGGTTGGGAATCGCATGTGTGCGATTTTGTGTGCTCGCGAGGAGCCCGCATGTTGCACATCTCGACCTTGTCGAAACAGTTGTTTTTAACTCGAGCAAATGTATTGTAACAAACGACCCATGTAGGCAAGCATTTGAGGGCATTGCTTGCAAGCACCTGTATTGGGTTGCACGAGACAATCGCAAAACCCCATGTAGGTGGTACACCTTGCCGTGTACACGCAAAACACATAAACAGGAACAGAACTGTCTTTTCCATTTTCACGAAAATCCAGAATCATCGTGTGTCAGAACAGTGTTATACTATATATGTGTCAATGTAATTGTTTACGCGATAACGTTGTTGTCGTCATAATGTCTGGCAAAGGCATACCTCACGCAAAATCTGCGCAACGTGGTGCTGAGCTAGTGCATACTGTGGATGAAGCAAAAAAGGCAGAGAAAGCAAAAAAGGCAGCAGCTGTGCATAAAACTGCGGACAAAGCAAAAAAGGCAGCAGCTGTGCATAAAACTGCGGTTGAAGCAAAAAAGGCAGCAGCTGTGCATAAAACTGCGGACGAAGCAAAAAAGGCAGCAGCTGTGCATAAAACTGCGGACGAAGCCAAAAAGGCCGCAGATGTACATAAAGCTGCTGATGAAGCAAAAAAGGCCGCAGATGTACATAAAGCCGCAGATAAAGCAAAAGAGGCCGCAGCTGTGCATAAAGCTATTGACAAGGAAAAAAACGCACCCGATGCACAGAAGGCTGTGCATAAAACAAAAAAGGTGACATCTACGGAGCAAACTTCGGATGGAGCAAAGAAAGCGGCAGATGTGCGAAAACCACATGGTAATGATACGAATGCATCGAGAGTATTGTATGCGGATGCGGGCCAACATGTGCAAGATAAAAGCACAGAGGATCTCACAGGAAGCCACATGAAAACTCCAGAAGAAATCAACAAAAAACGTGTCAAAAAAACAGACAACACACGAAAAAAAATAGACAGACAGGATGCTGAACCCGCAGACAAAACACCTGGTGAAACCGAACATATACACGAGGGACTGCAAGCCAGTGCAGACACTGTCCAAAACAAACTCAACACTGAGATATTATCTCTGGGTATATCAATTCGCGATAACATCACCACAGTCTTGGCGTCGCAGGGTAGCAGCCCTGTGACAGAGGAAGAACACAATGGCGAGCTCGTGGCAATCGGTACAAACGAGTGTGTCGAGGACGAAAATATACCACCAGAGGCATCAGTCGGCTTGGATGTAGAAAACGAAGAGGTACATATGGAGGATGGTTCAGAGGTACAAGACAAAGACATTCCGCTGGACACCAATGCTGTAGACAGCGAAATAAATGTAAAAATCAACCCCACAGCGTTCGATTTCTTCATGTGTCCAACTATACCACTGTATGGAAGTCACGTGATGTCACCACAAGTAGGGTTAATGCAGGACATGCAGGAAATTGAGGTGGGAGGAGGAGTTGCATTGTTGCTGGCAGGGTCTCTGCTGACCACAATGGAGGTGAATGGATGCGTATCGCGGCTTCAAGAAAGCATGATTCGCTTGTTGAAAAAATATATTCATATTTACAAAAGTCCCCCAGTGGCTGTCGTAGGAACGGACGATGAATTTCACAATCCGATACATGCTGCTGAGAAGGAGGAGAGTGCAGCGTATTTGAGGAAAGTTATGCAGCCCCAGCAGGAAGACAAAATTATGCACACGATATACACTATGATGCATATGAAGGGGAAAACTGCAGCCCGCAACGCAGACTGGGACTGTCATGATACACCCGAGGGGAAGCTTCAGGAAGTGGATGCAAAAATGGCATGCAAAACCAAACAAATGCACGAGGCAAGAACAAAACAGCTATGGAACCACGTGCAAACCCCGGTGACATCAGAGAATCTCCGCAAAATGTTGTGTGGACCACAAGAGGTCGAGTCGCAGGGCCCGGTGGTTGATTTCTTCACGCGACTGTTCTGGACGGATGCCGCCGATGCATACATGTGTAACACGATGCTGGCGTCTACCATGGACCCGGATCCACACGCGCTGCCAGACCGTTTCCCTATATTGGCAAAAATCGAGCACCTCGAGTCCTGTTTGCGCGAAATCGGGGACAGCGCGCATGAATTGAAAAATAGGCAAGAAAAGGAGGACGAGATTCTGAAGTGGCAGATCCTGAGCATAATGGGCGACGTGGTAAGCGACTACAAACAAGCTATGGTCCGTGCAGAAGTGGCAGATCTTCTCCGGGCTAAAAATGAACTACAAAAAGTACAACCCCCGTATGAAATGGACGAGCGCTTCCGAAGAGTACTTCGCACGAGTGCGAAAAACCTAGAACACGAGAATTACGCGCAGGTTTCCGTGTCCCTGCGGCCGATGCTGGCGTTTTTGAATACGATTATGATCCTGAAAGACCAGCGACTCATGCCGGTATTCCAGCACTTTGCCGATGAGTATGCGCGCACGGGCGGCGGTGTTTACAAAAAGTTTGTCGACTGTCTGCACGCCGAGGCGAATGGGGCGCCGCCGGGCATTCTTGAAAAATTGCGACTCGTGGTGCAGCTTGTGAGTGCGACAAATTGGCCGTTTTCCGTCACCAGCAATCTACTCGGGTTGAAGTCGGCAAACATGGATTTGTTTCTGGAGTACTATGCAGTCTACGAAGATGAGTTTCTGCCCTCGACAGATAAACGTGACACCCACCAGTGGGTAAACAACTGGGATGGCCATGCGAATCACGGGAAAAATAATCCGTCGCACTCGACCGTGTCTACTGAAGTACTGCTAGGTGGTATGGGAAAAATGTTGGAAGTATACTCTGAACATGGCAACTTCAAGCCCGCAGATTTTGATAGTGTCACTGACTGGTTCAAGGATACAAAGAAAGGTGTCACCATCATGCGCATCATGCAAGTTGTATGTCCAAATTCGAGCAACAGAAGTGATACCAAATGTGTATGGCCCGAGTGGGACACAGGAACCTTGGAAGAGGCCAATGACACGAACGAACAAGAAACCACCGACCAACACAGAATACTCATTGTTGCGCACCATGGTAGCCTGCACTGCCTCGTCGTACAGGGCGTCGGTGGACACAAACGCCATGACTCCAGACATCATCGCGGTGCGGTCAAACGTGATAAAATCGGTCGTAAAGTAGAAGAACCAGAGGATATACAGCGACAGGATGTCCTTCTCCTGCGTGATGTTCTGCAGCGTCTGGTTGGTGAACTTGGCGTCCTGCGACAAGCGTGGTAGCGCATTCAGAATGCCAGTCTCGGTAAAAACAGCCTGTGGCAGGCACGAAATCGACATGTTGGTCAGACACCCGCTTTGCGCCATGTAAGCGTAGTATTTCGCCAGAATCATCGTGTTGTTGTACAGGCGCGTGAACGGCGCGGTCAGGATCGGGCACGACGGAACGGTGCGTGCAAACTGCAGCATCTGCTTACGCGTGCACACGGGCTTCACAGTCCACCCGTCCTTGGCCAGCACCCTGGCGAAATTCATGATGATGTCGTTCTGCACCGTGCCGAAGCTGAGCATGCACCCAGTGTCATCTGACGAGTCAAACGCGTCGCTAAACGTCTTGAGACGGACGTTTGTGAGTTCCTTTTCGAGGTTGCGGTTCTGCTCCGTAGCGTCGTCGAAAATGGCCCCAAACGACGAGACGTCAAAGAAATACTTTGTGTCATGGAGCTGTGCCACCGCGGCATCACGGGTGCTGCTCAGACTGTTTTTCAGGGCGTTTGCTGCCGGTAACACAAGACTGCTCCCCTCTGTATTTACCTGTAATAGTTGCCGTGTGGGGGGATTGGCATGTACTTGCATACGCACACGAGGCGTCTGTTTCTTGGCACCTTGCATCAAAGCATGCACAATATCGTCCAAGACCCGCACGGGCGCGCGTGCACTCTGCACTATAAACTGATATGCCCAGTCATCCTGCAGCCAGTCGTGCAACAGCACTGTCACGCCGTGTGGGGCGTGTTTCAGCATGTGTGGGATCAGCACTGCCGCATGTGACAACTTGAGCAGCATGCTGCGTGCGTCCACCAGGTCTGTGTCGTGCACATCAAACTGCTGCACCACAATTTCGTGGTCGCGGTGCGACATGCTGAGCGTAAAATTGGCAAACCACCACACGCGCGCGCAATACGTGCAGTCTGTGTGCTTTTTGTCGGCTTGCATACACGTATGCAAGACCTCGCGACACGCGCCCACAATTCGAGGGATTCTCTCTGCCGACTGGTGCACAAAGGCTGCCAACATGCTGTCTGGGTGCCCAAAATTGCCGTCGGGGTCGCTGTCCAACAACCGGCGTCGCCCGAAGCTTTTGGTGTTGCGAATGTTGAACGTGAGGTACGACAACACCGAGTTCTGCACAGTGCCATCCAGAAGCACACGCACGCACGCAAGCTTGTAGTTTTGCCCCATGCTGGTGATTTCAGAGCACTGAAACATAAAAGTGTCTGACATTAACACGCCCCCTTGCACGCTGCCGAGATCAGGACCATAGCCCAAGCAGAGCTGCTCGTCGTACTGCCACTTGGAAACCTGCAGGCTTTCTTGGAAGCAGGCGGGTACCAGGTTTGCGGCATCATTGACGTATGAAGTGCAGGTTCCAGTGCCATCGTGCATCGAGGTCTTGAGACAGTAGGACCGTCCTGTGCTGTCGGCACACAGCTGAGTGGAGTATGAGCTCGAATAAAACGACGCCTGCACGTTGCACATCGAATCTGCCAGCCCGCAGTCCTCGGAGGTGGCACATTGTGTAGCAGGCATGTTGCGCTGGCCACACACGCACTGTTTGGTGGCCAACTCGCAGGCAAACCCGCGCAGTAGAGTGACGCCGTTTTGTTCTTGCTTGCAGTTCATACACAGGATTGCTGGCTCGGTGCTGAGCAGCTCAGGCATACAGTAGGATGTGAGGCCGCACGAAAACTCCCCAACACGCCCTCCCAGAGCGTCGGCCGGCATCGAAAACCCACTCTGCTCCACAAAACACGTGCTGGCGTGCAGACGCTGGCTGGGGGTAGGAGGTCCGTTCATTTTGTCGCCATGAAATTGCAGTTCCATGCCCGCACGTTGGCCTCGGCCTCTTCGAGCTTGATAACAGCACCTGTGCAGCACATGTGGTGAAACATGCGAAGAGACGCGGAAAAAGAGATGCATTAAAAACAGTGCCAGCCGCGCACAAGCGACACGAAAAAAAGGCGGAAACACCCACCTTTGGCCGAGCCCGAGACGAACTGGAACGCCTTGACGATCTCGCGTATGACGCGCAGCACGGTGACGCAGAAATTCTTGGCGAAATTGCACAGCTTTTTCATGAGGTCCTCCAGGCTCTTGAAGATGCCATCGTCCATGGTCATGACTTGCCACATGATGCCGAGCATCTCGCGGTAATAGTCGAGCATTTTCAGGAGGAGCTGCTTGAGCCCGGTGAGAATGCTCTGGATTTTCTCGCCCTGCATGCCTGTGTCGCCTGCGAGAGCTGAGAGCAGGAATATGCCCACGTCCATTGCAATCTGCTGTGCTAGCACAATGATGTTCACCACCTCGTTCACAATATTGCGGATGCTCTCGAGAAAATTCGACATCTGAAACACCCACGTGGCAGGACACTCCTTGTTCTCGCTGTAGCTCTCGGCAGCGTTGGCCAAGAGCACGGCAATGCCAGGACACACTGTGGCATCCTGCAAGAGCCGCGGGTCGATGGTGTTGTAGGTTTCCACGATCGCCGACCACCCAAACATCCCGTCCTGTTTCATGTACCGCGAGGGCATGTACAGATTCTTGTGTAGATTGGTGTACTGGTTGGCAACGGCGTTGATCTGGCGCACTTCAGTGCGAATGCTTTGCACTGCGTAGCAAAAGTCCTTCAACTCGTCGATTTGACAAATGTCAAAGGTGTTTGCAAGCTGCTGCATGCACGTGCCTTGTGACACCTGGAACTCGCGCGAAATACGCAGGCAGCTCTCGGCCTTGTTCGGGTTGTTGTACCAATTCTCCTGTGAGATACTGCCAAAGCTCGCATTGCTGCACTGCGCGTCGGTGTTGGTGTACACCCAGTTGCTCTGCCACGCCGCGTCCACAGCATCAGCTTGCTGTGAATTGCTGGCCCACCGGGGGTTGTCGTGGCGGCGTGCGTCAGTTTGCCCCCACGCATACTGTGGATCAAAAGTTTTGTACACCACAGTGCCTCGCAGGCGGCCTAACATGTTCCACAGTGGCGAGATGCGCACGCGCCGGGACAGACTTGTTTCGTCACGCACGGCATGTGCCTCGAAGCTGCGGCTTGCAGCGTTCCATGCAAATATTTTGGTGTCATTGTGGTGTCCCTTACGCGTGTCGTGTCGCCCACATGCCCTGAAGAGCTTCTTGGCCTCGAAAAACGCATTGCGGTCTACGATGCCGCGTTGTGACGTCGTTTGTAGTTCCAGCACCGTCTCGTTCACCATGCCCTTTGAAGTGCAACGTACGAGCCAGTGAGTGTCGTTTCCGCTGGCGACAAAGCACACATCCGAGCCCAGAATCGTGCCAAGTTGCGCTTTCGTGATTTTCACCAGTGGCTGTCGATGACAGTCTCCGCCCTTGTCGAGTGTGGTGCTATGCTGTCCAGAATAGACGAGGGGATTAGGCTGGTGCGGCTTTGCTTCCGCATACGCTGTGCTTGTGTTGCTGCCGAACACCTTATTGGCAGCACCTCTTTCCGACATTTCGGCCATGACAAGCTCTTTCATGGTGATCCAAAAGCTGGGGATCTTCACCCGGAGGTCCTGTGGGCCCTGCAAACTAGGCACCTGTTCCTGCGATCGCAACTCTACCCTCAGGTGCGGCCAGTCCATCAGCGACGCCACATTTTGATCTCGGAACACTGCAGTGCGTGCTGCGATTCGCCGCACAAAAACGTCCAGCAAAGCCCGCACATTGGGCTTCAGGTTGATGCGCGTGTGTGCATTCTTGTCCACATTCACAAACAGTCCCACCCCGAATTGCTGGAACCTCTGCATATCGTCGGCATCGATTCGTCGACTGCGCACCAGCGGATTCGCACCGCCGAGATCTGGATACAGCTTGCGCATGCGGATGGGGTCTGTGGTGTGATGGCACACGCAACGTCAGCAGTGTTTTTGTAACCTTTTAAAACACACCCTGACGAACAATGGCCCCAATCCAATAGGATCGAGCCTACAAACGGAACTTATACGACAACTTAGCATAGACAAGGATAAAAACATAGATCCATCTCTTGGAAATTACTCCGGATATTGAAAAGCGTTTTCCATGCCACAAAATATCAGGGAAATACAGCCATAACTATCTGCAAATAAATACCATCTTCAGTGAAAATACTTGCAAAAACCCCCCAAAAACGATACCACAAGATACATAAAAATACCAGGGGTGATGAGGAAAATACGCCGATTTGTGCGCCGGCCACGTGAGAACCACCAAATAGCGAAGAAAGTATGTACGGACACGACCAGTGTCGATCGGGGCATGCGCCTTTGCCCACACACGAGTTGTTGTACAGGGGATTCGCGTGCACAAACGCAATGTCATCGGCCACCGTGTTGTGCATTTTCGAGACCCAGTCCGAAGCCGGGTCCACGGCACTATCGCCTCGAAGATGCACATTGGCAACCGAAAACATGCCGGCTTCGTCCACTTGCAGAACTATGCGCGACGGTGACAACTGTTCCTCATGCACCGACAAGAGACCATACACCTGCATATCCAACAATCGAATAACGTCATCGAATCACACCACCCAGTAACACAATTGCAAACACACCAAAGAAATCAAACGTGCTGCTAGAACCGAAAATCGCTATGATAGGGCCTGAAAACAGCACAAGAGACATACCGCGCCCTCGGCCTGCATGGCCGACATGTGCTCGCCGGCCCATAACGACGAATACCGGGGCGGCGACGGCGAGGCATAAAACTCGTGCCTCTGTATGCGATCGGGCGCGATTTGCACTTTGCTGCGGTTCAGAGAGGCCACTCCCTTCAAAAACGGCCGGATAATCGACGGGCTGTACCCTAGTGGGGCCTGCATGTGTCTGCACTGTCGGCCGTTGGCAAGCTCGACGTCGTGTGGTGTATATTTGAGGTAGCACTGTGAGTGTTCGGCGTTTGGGTTGAACAAGTTGTTCTCCAGGTGCATGCGCTCCAGGTACAGGCGATCGAGTTTCTTGGCGATTTCGTCCTCGTAGTACCGGTCAGATCCTTTGCTGCTCTCGCAAAACACTGTCTTGTTTTCGTATGTCTTGTACTCGTCGTCTAGGCACGCGGTGGCTGTACACGGCAGGCGCGTTTTGCCATCTGCAGCAAAACACATGTTGGTTCCCATGTGCACCCGGAAAAGCTCCTGCAGCGGCGCCTCCGTGCCCTGCACAAGAGGGTCTTCGTGGATTTTCAGGCGGTTTTCCTTTTTGAGAAAGGCGTAGTTTTTGCCCAGCCACGGCACCACCAACTGCACTTGATTGGCGGCATCCATGTAGCACGCGTAGTCGCTCAGAGACTTGTTGCGGTACGAGTCGCGGCAGCGGGCTTGCGAGTCCAAAACGAAAGCAAGGTAGTCTCCAGCGTCCTTGGAGTGAGTGTTGGTGCGCGTCGACGCGGCATAAAACAGCAGCACCCCGTCGATCCACGACACAAAGCTGCGTTTTGCAATCCGCATGCGCGCCGTCTGTCTAGGTTGGACCATTGGAAGCTCAAGGCCGAATTTTTTCAGGTGGATCTCGTCGGTGAAAGTCTTGATGCGATCAACGGTGGGCCGGGTGATGTTCATGTCACATTTGTCGGGCTTCAGGTGGTCCTGCTTGTTGTCTTGTGCCATGCACCCATTGTCCAAATCCTTGCGGAAGAGGATCGAGTTGCTGTACGCAACACCAGCGTCGTATGTTAGGAAATTGCAATCGTCAGAGTTTGTCCTGAGGTTACCCACCGCACAGCCTTCGTTGGCATGGCTGATGGACTCGCCAGAGCCGAACTCGCGGAAGGGTTCTGTCACCGCATCGTCGATCTGTGTGGTGTTTTTCGCGGCCACGTCCCACCACACTGCATTGTCGTGAATAAACAGCTTGTCGCCAAAAACGAGGTGCAGTTGCGCGTTGAGGGTGCTTTCGATCTCGGATGCGTTGCGGAAGGCGGTCTGCAGCGCCATACGGATGTCGCGCATTGTCGTGGCGTAATCTTTGTGGCGCTCTGTGAATGGGCCGCTGTACTCGTTGGAGACACTGCCCAGTGTCCGCTTGTAAATTCCACACCCCACTCGGTGCTGGCGCACAGGCGATTGCGCACCGCGTATATTCGTGGGATTTTGCAGGATCGGGCGAGCGTCCGAGTACTTGTTGCATGTGGCGCATTTCCATATCAGATTGTCGTCGATCTCGGTTCCGCGCACCGGCACTGGATGCAGCTGTGGCGTAGTGCTGGCCCCACAGTCCTGCAACTTTTTGTCGAGAAACGCCAGCGGCCCACAGAAGAAAGAGCCGTCAAACTCCACAGAGTACGAACAGGCTCCAGACTGCTCGGGCTTTTTCGTCCACGTGTTGTCTGTTGTTGTTGTGCGCACAGCAGTATTGCCTCCACGCACCAGAATCGGGTGGCACAACTGCGTGTTATCGTTTGCGTCCACCCGGCACGGCAGCAGATACTCTCCAGGCGAGCCGTCGATTTCCGACCAAAGCGAGGGCTTTGTGATGCGCAGGTGCGTAGACGCATGCATGGTGTCGCAGTATCCAGACGCCCGCTCGTGTAGTCCAGTGCGTTTCGACCCGTACTGGCACGAGGCAAACGACAGCGCAGTGGGCCCGACCGACCCGATGCCGCGTGTCTGCTCTGGGACAATCATGTTGAGATTCAACATTTGCGTGAATGGATCTGTGTTGGCCAAGGAGTGGTCGTCGGCAAACTGTCTGTAGTACTCATTCTTCTCAAACAGCGACTTTAACACCGACTTTGGGTCAGACAGGAAGCGGTTGCGTTTGCGCCAAGTGTCAGAGTTGTGCTGTCTGTCCTTGATCGACCTACACCTTGTGCAGTCATTACCGTCGACCAGATCGACCAACATGCCTATAGGGTCGTACGTGGCAAAAATGCTGCCAATCGAGTTACATTTCGGGTTTTGGCACACATTGTGGATGCCACCGTTGTCGTCGTACTGACCCATCATCTGGTACATGAACCGTGGCATTTTCTCGAACAAGAGCTCCAGGAAAAAGTAGTTTGTGCTGCGGTCGGCAAAGTTCGACACCATGTCGCACACTGTGGACGACCACCACGGACGCACCGTGCTTTCTTCATACGCATCCTGCTCGTAAAACGCCGCGAGCGTGTACGGGTCCCACCCTGCGCTGCCTTTTGGCAGTTTAAAATGTGGAAACAGCGCTGGCATGGGGTTCTGCAACGTTGGCCTGTTCTGATACCCAGCACCGCTGAGTGGAGACGTGCACTGTGGCTGTAGAGTTGGATATACTCCGAATTTGGTGCCTTCGAGCCAAATGCACGTTTCTGCCGATTTTGGGGACGGTGATGGCATAGATGTGGGTTTGCCGCTTCGTCAAGACGGAGCAGTGCTGGGTGGTGTGTCGTGTTTCGTCCACCGAAATCGCGAGTTGAAGAAAAACTGGTGACTGAGCGCACCCTGCTCGTGCCACTTGCGTTTTCCTGAGTCATATGTGTGCATGAAGTGGCCCAGCCCTACACTTGCCAACAAGTTGTCCAAAACGCTGCCACCAAACCCAAGAAAAGTCCGCAAACTCGTTGACATGCCCGATCCAAACACCGGGTCAGAAGTTGCATCGAATTTGGTGTCCTGTCCTATGTCTTGGTTGAAGCGGTGGTATCTCTCGTACATGCGCGTGCGTCCTACTGTTTCCATTGGCACTCTCTTGAACATGTGCATGTGGCCCACTGCCATGCCACAGTGTGACATGAGAGGCGTCGGAGAGGTGATTTGCCCGCCAGCCTTTCGCACGGTCTCACCGCCCACAAAATGGTGCGCATACAGCTGCTGCTCGGTGCCATCGTTGTAGCTGCGGCGTTGCAGGATCCTGTCGTTGTAGATTACGTGTGAAAAGCTCGCATCACTGCCGAGTTTTTCCGAATTCAGCACATACGGCACTACACTGAACCCTTCTGGCCACACGATCTTGTTGATGTTGCACTCGTTGTTTTCGGGGCGCTGTACGACCTTGGTGGTCCAGATGTCCGCCGTGCTTGTTGCGAAAACCTCGTCAATATCAAGGTCTTGTGTGTACATGTCTGTGTGCTCTCGGAGGAGCTCTGGGATGAACTGGGAGAATCTGCCGTTGACCTGCGTATATGCGTTGCGCTCGATGGTGTTGTACTTGAGATCCACAGCATGCTTGGCGGACGCTCCAAACAGTTCTGCCCCGGCACCGCGCACACACTGGGAGTCAATACGGTGGCACAGCCCGTTGGTCGGCCGCGCGGGCGCCAGGTTTTCGGGCACCGGCATGTAATACTCTCCCACAAAACGCGAGTGCCCGCCGTCTGTCAAGTCCAGCTCTGGTGGCATCATCAATTCGGGGGGCCCAGCATCTTCAGCCAGATGACACCGCTTCATGTCAGGCATGCGCGGATGCATCAGGGTGAAGTCGGGGCGCGTTGAAAGTGGCCCACGCGCAAAATCGGCACTGGCGCCATACACTTTCAAATCCGCCATGGTACACCGTCCGCCCCCCGGGAGTTCCCTTCCTGACGTAGAATCGCCCGAGTTTGGATTCGAGTGTCCAAACAGTGCAAACTCGGCCGGGCTGGTTTTCTTGCACATGTCAATGTCCGTAAACGGGCTGGCAGGATTGCTGCTTGCAAAGAGTGATATAATGGCGGCATCCGTGTTCCACACCCCCATGGACAGCCCTTGCTTGAGTAATGACAACTGTCTGTTCTTGTCGTATACACAGTGTGTTTTCGGCATCGCGCTGCACAGATCGTGTGCCTGTGAATCGCTGCAGCCCGTGGAAAACACCGGTTGTGCTGGAGGGGCGACTCGGTGCTCCTCAGCAGTGTATTCCTCGTACATCCTGTCGTAGGAGCCCAGATACTCTGCCGCATAGTCCTTAATATCGTTCATGTTTCCCAACTCGGCGTGAATGGCGGCAAAGTCGAGATCGAGAATCTTGATGCCCCGCCTGCCGCCAACAACATCGTCGTAAAACTGCACCATTGCGCTTGGATTCTTGATGGGACTGTGTGTATTCACGGGAATGGACACATCAAACGTTTTCTTCAGGAAAGACTCCATAAAACCTGTTGTTTTCACCTGCCTGAACTGCGTGTCGTTGAACGACAAGATGCTGTCTAGGCCGTTGGCGTGTCCCATCAGATGCGTATCCGAAAACTGCTTGGCACACGTCAACGCTCTGTCACTTAGCTCGCTGTCCATTTGCACTCCACGCCGCATATCTCCTCCCCACAGTGGCACCTGCGTGTTTTTGGTAAACACGGTGTCGAGCATGTCTTCCATGGTGTCCATCTGTGTGTATGTATTGGCGCGGCTGTCGCGGTCTGCGACGTTGCGCAGCTCTGCATGTTTGGCCGGGTCCACCAGAAACTCAGAGACACACCCCATTACCGCAGAGACGCTGATGGTCGAGTCAATATATCTGGCGAGCTCCTGCACGACAAAATCGTGCGCCTCAGCGAACAATTCGAGCTCATTGGCGTTGATGCGCGACCAAAACTGGGTCAGCGTGATGCCCTCCAGACTGCCGCCGCTCGGCACGACATCCTGTGTGGAAATGCGGTTCTCGAATGCGTCGATGCGCAGCGGTCGCTGGCTGTTTAGCCTGCGCACTGTCACATCCGTGGCGCTGGCATCCTTGAAAACCACCAGGGACAATGCGTATTTGAGCCACCAGAAGAGTGGGACCTCGTATGTTCCAAAGTCCACCAAAACGTAGAGTCCGACCTCGCGCCGCGGCAGCGCATACAACGTGGGCATTCTGCGGATGAACCCGGCAATGTCCGACACACATGTGTGAATTTTGTGTGCTGCCAGCACAGCGTCCATTGTTTCGGGGACGTTCTGCATCAGCAGGAGCGAGTTGAGGAAAAACTGCAGCGCTGTGTTTCTGTCGCGCCGCCCGCCGTCGTACTCGAAATGAAGCGACACCACATTGTATTGCAGGCCGTGTGAGTTCCAGTTGTTCCCAAACAGGTCCAGACACGCTGTGCTTACCTCTGGGGCAGTCGGGGCGGTGTTGGCGATTTCCTGCAACCAGTACGCAATGGGCACCACGCCCCAATCCAACACACACAAAATTCGGGCTGAGGGCACGCCATTCGTGGGTGTGGGCACTTCAAGCAGATAGCCCATCGGACCACACTCGAGCATGTCGCTGACCTTGACGGTGACGGCGATTTCGCCAGGTGTCAAGGTCAGACTCTGTATAGGCTTCATGCGATTGCGGTGCATGCCTGCCGCTGTAAAAATCTCGGTCTGGCACACGCCCAGGTCGGCACATCGCTGAATCGCCAGGTTTTGGCGCACTTCGGCAGAAGTGTCATCGTCAAACTTGAGCATGTCGCGGTGCATGCCCATGAATCGCAGCTTGTCGCGAGGCGCGTGATTGATGCGCAGTGCGCGCTCGAGAATGTCAGTCTCGACGGGTTTTAGCAGCGAAAACTGCCCGTGAAGCGGCGCTGTCCGCATCCAGTGCGCATTCTCTACCTCACTGTTGGTCTCTGCATGTTGCAACCCGCACCATCCAAGGGTTTCTGAGTGCATGTAGTCGGAATCACACAAGTGCGGCGCAATGTCGAATAATTCGTCGTGCAATATGCTGTATGACACGTGTTTGGCGCGCATGTCGAGGTTGCGCGTGCTCTGTCCTGCAATAAAGTCGGGACGCTCTCGCACCCACGTCCAGTTCACCATGGCTCGATCACACACCCAATATGACAGAGCATGAGTTTCGTCAAAGTGTTCTGTGCACCCAGTTTCTGACGAAGGAAGCGCCTGTAGCATGTTGTTCATGCGCTCATACGACACCCGGTTGGAATGCGAGCACATGCCGTGCTGCTCAAGGATATCATGCATGCGCCGCCAAGGACTGGCCCCCGAAAACTTGTCTTGACTCGTGCTGCAACTGGGGCTGTTGAGGCCTACCTCGATGCTTCCCGACCGCAGGTGATTTTCGACGTCAATCAGCATTTCCACGCAGCTCCCCATGGCCCCACAGACCTTGCCCTGTGATACACACTCCCTGTTGTGAACACAGTTTTTCTGTGCTACGACGAAGCGGTCGTCGTTGCCATAGTCTTGCGAGCCATAGCACTGCTCGCGCACAATGTCGTTGATAGAATCAGTCTCCTGTAGGTCTATGTTGATCTCAAGGTCGACAAATTGCGCCAAGTCATGCATGCTCATCGAACCCATTTTGAGCTCGCTGAAGCGCGAGGGGCGAGTGTGCAGGGTGTCTTCCTCGAGAAAGGCCCGCAAAAGCGGCCATAAATGCCCAATGCTGTCGCCCATACCACCACCGATGCCCACCCGCGCGGTGTCTGAGCACGAGCAGGTTTCCGTGTTGCCAGACTCGCAAGAGAAACTCTCCGACTCTGGGGTCTGCACTGTGGTGTTGCTGAAAGTGCGGGTCCGGATGTTCGACGTGCACACTCCATGCGTATTGGTGGGCACGAGTGGCATCCCAAACGAGTGCTCGCGACACAGCCCGCTGGTTCCAAAAAAGTTGCTGCTCATATTCTCAAAGCGCAGGTGACTAGGTAGCAACACTAGCGTGTCCTTGCATGAGGCCTGGTCGGCACACCCGGGCTCCGCTGTCAACAGCGCCATGTAGTTGCCGAATGCCGAGACGTGCTCATATGTGTCGTGGAGGATCTCTCCAAAGGGAGCCTGCCAGTGCTGAGGCCAGTAGGGAAATGCTTCGAAACACTGCGAGCTGCCGCGATTATTGACGCTGTTGTGCTCGCTGGGACGCGCGTGCTGTGACGGAAACAGAAAGTCCACACCGAGGCGTGTGCCCATGAGCCCATGTTGCCGAAGATTGTGCTTGACGTCCGTGTTTGGCACGTCCACCTCATGCGGCGCAATAAGCGAGCGCACGAAATTCTCGCTCAGTGCAGGCAGGTCCGCCACACCTTTGTCACTGCGCTGCAATATGGCAAGCATGGACAGAGGATTCACCACTTCACATACATTAGTGTATTTCGTGTCGTCGCTCGTATCGAGCCCAATGTCTGCCTTCCCGAGCACAAACAGCTCGTCCGAGTCGGGAACAGCTGTTGTCCGGCTGACTATGCACAGGTGTGGGTCTACCAGCCGCAGCGAGTGCCGGAAACTCAACAAACACGGGCCATACATGATGCTAACCAGTGCCGTCAGCTCGGGAGCCAGCGTAAATGGGCAGCTTTTGCGGTGCTTTGCAAGGCCGTCCTCGTGCGCCTGCTGTGTGTACTCGAATGAATATGCAGATTGCCCGTGGCACGTCTGCAGCTTGTTCAGTTTTGCCATGCACTTCCCGCGCCACATTGCGATCGCAGACCCGGATAGCAGGAACATCAGCACAGCGAATAGCAAAACGCTTAGCACAACGCTTAGCAAAATATCATACACAAACAGTAGAGGTTGCTACATCCAGCAAAAAAGGCCACAAACCAAATATTCTCGTACAAACAAGCGTTACGAAACATGTGAAACGCGATTCAGCTTTGTTACGATTGTCACGCTCGTTCGGCAAAGGTTCATTCACGGACTGGACACACAAAATTATGCAAAAAAAATCCTTCAATCCCAATAGCATGATAACGGACTTTACGAATCTCAACGACACTGATATCCTTGTCATAGCACAGGCCGTCATTGCGTTATTTTCAATTTTCATTGCGTGTTTCTTTGCAAAAATGTGCCATACCTCTAGAAACAAGCGCCAAGTGCATACGCCAATTGTAGTATCAGTTCCAGGCTCTTCACCAGAGTCTGACAAGACATTACTACTGACACGTGTAAATATTGGTTGTTATAACATGCTGGAAAAATTTTCTGGTGTGTCAAGCACAAATATACCATCAGATTGTCAAAATCCGTTTGTGCTTGAACATGATATTATGGAAAAGGTACGCAATGTATACACCGATGCACAACGGCAAGAAAAAATTGGCAATGCCCCTGGAAATATCAAAAAATGTTTAATGTTTCTGCAGCAGCAAATCGAAGAAGGTCATTCGCTGTCGACAGAAACAGAAAAAAACCTATATATAAACCTTGCTATTATGAGCTATATTTTGAAAACTGATCCTTATTTTGCAAACGATCTGAAGATCACTAATCCATACAACAGCTCTGCCGAAACAGCAATATGGCATAATTATATAGAACAGATGGCAACAGTAATTTCTGATTACAAGAGTGCAGCGCAAAAACATGAAACTAGTCAAAATCTCACCAAAAGAGAAAAATTTTTGTTAACGAGTGGGGTAAAAATGACACTACTTGCCTTTAAAAACAAATTCGACGACAGATACCCAAAAGACAAAATTCTCACGGATATTATTGCGACTGTTGTGAACGGTTTCACGTCTCTGCCGGAAATACAGCAGGAAAATGTGATCCTGATCATGCGCCGAGTTTTTCATGATGTGTTTTGCCAGCGTAGTGATAGATTGTATCCATCACTGCCAGCTTGATAACGTACACACAGGTACCGTTGAGTGCGCTATCCTAAAACATCGTGAAATGAACAGAATGAACCACATCCAGTGGCGTGTGAACACACGCAGCGACCTCTGCATACAGTCGAACGAGTTTTGGCATTCTGTCACCACGGGCGGCAACATTGTGAGTCAATACTACCAGCGTGGGTTGTCAGACAATGGAGATTATATGCTGGAACCATGCACAGCAGTTGTTGGCTCACGCGTGATCTTGTGCATTGAGCTATATTATAATCGAAGCAACCACATTGTCTATCGCGACATTATGACATCTATTTATGCTACGCTGGGAGAAGTGATTGCGGATTTCAACTCGTTTCAGGGATTTGAAGCTGATGTTTCTTATACATTCACCACCCACACCGAAGAAGAAGGATTGCGTGTACAACACAACAGCGTGTGCCTGGTTATCAAGGGACAGAAACAAGCAACGCATATGTCATGCATTTTCTGTTCTTCACAAGCAAGTGCACACGTGCTAGTTGTAGTGGGACGCTGTTGAAAGATGATATCTATTCTCACGAATGCAGTCATGGATGAGCATTAAGAAATGCCAGCACTGAGTAACTCATGCCACGTTGAAATCTCTGTTTTCTTGCTGGTCATCCATGCCCGTACACCCGACGACCGCAAAAAAAGGGCGGGCGAGTAATACTCTATATGCGTATCTGGGTCATCTCACACATGTGCATGATTCATTGTCACATGTATGAAAGAGTCCTGTCACACACATGCATGAGATAATATTAAATGCATCTTACCATGTATATGAATGCATATATGGACCATCATGGCACACAAATGAATACATGAATCACGAGAATACACATGAATGAATGTGTTGGGTTTTACATGTGTGCTATTTCGGGCGTGGGTGGGAGACCGGCCATTTATACCGGGAAAATGCGTGTCATGCGTAGATTTTCTAGACGGTGCCGATGGACTTGCGTTTACACGAGCATGTGTGTGCACTGCTTCCAGACGACATGTGTGTGCACACAACCACAGAGATTGAGGTGCACGAGTTATATGCACAGCTGGAGGGCTGGGCGCAGCATGAGTTTGCGGTTTTGGGAGGATTGACTGGGGTTGTGGGTGTTTTGGCACGCGACGCAGTGCGCATCAAGGTACGACAGCTGGAATTTGAGGAGCCCAAGCCCCAGTTCATGTCACGTTTTATGCCATATACCTCGAGCACCCACGTTGTAAGCATCAAGAAGCGCATCGTGAGTATGGATGTGCGAGAGTCCTTTGACGTGTGCAACAGCGCAAGCCGGTCGCGGCTGGTGCACAACACGGTGAATGCAGCGTACTTTCTGCACGAGCGCTGCGGGGCATGTGGTGCGCAGCTGGAAAACAGCAGGAAGCCGCACTCGTGCTCGTTTTTCTGCATCGCGGCGTGCCAGGTGGCAGGAAAGTGTGTGCTGGAGAATGTTGTGGCATTTGTCGAGTACAACCTCTTGGCAACGACGTTGCGCGCAAGCGGCAACGAAAACACTCCCTGTGTCTCGCTTCATGTCATTACTCCGTCACGGCTGCTGTCAGTGTGCTTCAGTGTGATAGACACGCTTGCCGCCGTGCTTCGCTTTGCAATGGGCGTGCAGTACGATGCCGAGCACGCCATACCATGCCCCGACTTCCTGCGTGTGGCACGCCTAGACATTATGAGTCTGTTGACGATGGTGGAATTCTACGTGCAGCACGCTGTGCCTGCCAGCCTTGGTGAGCGCAAGCGTGTTGCGGTGGGGCGGATCCTGTTGGGAGTTGGCGAGTATTTTCTGCGGACCAGCGTGCGCAAACCAATGGTTGTTCCGTTTGTATCAGCGGACATCACACATGTGGAGGTCAACAAGTACTACATGCAGTCGCCCATGCGTCGCATTGTGCAAAACCTACAGAAGAGCACCATTCGCTGGTCGATGGTCTCGGACCGGGTGGCCTATGGCCCCCCCGCAATACACAAGCACGTGGAAAAAGACCTTTTTCTCGCCTTCCTTTCGCCCTTTGCGGTATGCCATGCGGATATCGCTGTTGCCTGCAGCGAGTGGTCCGATGACCATGCAGCAAACTTTTGCAGCTACAATATCCAGCACAGACTACACAATGCTACGCTCGCTGCGGACAACCAACACCTGGACAGGCTCTTGTTTTCTGTGCGGTGTTTTTTCCACGTGAACCAACAGAGGTTTTACCGTGAGCAGTTGCTCGTCGCAGACCCGCAGGCCAAGAACAGCTACGACATCCGCGAGCTCGAACTGCGCTTCTTGTTCATGCTCTTCAGAAACGGGCTTTCGCGCAGAAACGTGCACTTTGAACCCAACGACGTGTGCACCGTCATCTGCCCGGTGGCAGGCACTCCAACGGCCTCGCCACAGTGCCCGCGAAACGCAGGCACGCACAATTAGCAAACGCCCGCTCTGATGCACTATTTTTTTTTGTGTGGGTTTATTAAAGTCTCGAAATAGAGTATTACCCTAGAACGCGCGTGTTACTGGTGTCTTTTACGTTTGATACAGATTATTTCAACACACGGTCCGTGCGGTGGCGAAACCCTTTGTACGTCATCTATGCCTAGGTGCACTTTCTCAGACGATACAGATTATTTCAACACACGGTCCGTGCGGTGGCGAAACCCTTTGTACGCCATCTCTGCCTGGGTGCACTTTCTCAGACCGCCATGCGTGTGGGCATGCCATGTCCCTAAAACGCCTCCTCGACGTATAGTGCGTCTGTGTGGGCATATGTATATATATAACTGCCATTTCCCCGGCATATCTCAGGGCATCACAGCTAGTGTTTTTTTTTGCAAAACGTGCGCACAAAGCAGGCAATATGTACGAGCCGCGGGCACCTTCCGCACTGGGTTATGCACCGGACATGCCCGCATTACAGGAGAAGCATGCCCCGTACCACGACAACGCGACTCCCGCCCATCTTGCCCCACAGGACATGCCGCTCGGGCTGCAGCAGGGCGAAAGCTTCATCCTGCTGTTTATGTTTTACGAGGTGCTGAACGAAAACATCGGGACATGGAACGTGTTGCCGCGGCTGGTCTCGCTGTATGAGCGACTCTCGGGGAAGCAAAAGCACAGGCACGTTGGCATCAGTCTCGGAATCAGCAAAAACAACAAGCAGATCCTTGTGTTGCCATACGACCTGAGCTGCTGGAATTCGCGACTCTCGGGGATCTCGTACATCAGTACGCACCAGAAGGACACTCTGTCTCCCGCCAACTACATCAGTGCGAGCGACGCAGTGTATATGGACATCCACGTGACCGTCTTCGACCAGATTCTGCAAAACTTCAAGCTCAACAGCGACGCCTTTGTGTGGAACAGGCTGCCACGCAAGGGCATAAAATATCCAACCCTCAGCACCATCATCTGGGACCATGTTCTTTACACGCTCCATTACCACCGCAAGGCCGTCGACCTCGAGCAGATCGACATCGAGCTCGAGAAAATCAACAACGAGGCGCAGTGCGCGCAGTACGTGTTGATGCTGCTGATTTATCTGCTACGCACACAGCAGATCCCGAATGCCACCAGTGGGCACATGAACTCGATTTATTCGCTCGTATACCGCAAGACATCGCTGCACCCGCATACGCTGTGGCACGCGCTTCTCGCGACCAACGTGTTCAAGGTCGTCGAGGCAAACTGCTCGGTGCTCACGCTGCAGCAGTTCACACACAGTGCCAGCAACTACGGCGCCATCGGCAAGCTCACCGACATCAAACTAGATAATCCGTTTGATGCCCGCGTGCCTCTGAATGAGATCCTCGTCTACGAGTGCAAGTACACTCACCAGTTTGCCACGTGATCCAAAGTTCCGACGCATATGCTACAAGCTGTCAAAGCAAGCAGCGATTGCAGTGTTAATGTCTTCTGGGAAGGGTCAGGATGTTAGCAGTTTTTTTGTGGTACAGGGAGTCATTCAAGCCTTGTCACCCACGAAAACTGTCATTATTACCACTGAAACTGCACCGAGTCTTGCTCCTGTTGACAACAGGAGGGGCATCAAACTACAGACGGCAATCAGGAAGAATAGAACAACCTAAATTTATTGTGCAGGCAACATCGAACGCAACTTTGAAGGAGCTGTTAGTGCGTGAACACCCTTGGATTCGCGCAGTATCGCTGTTTGCGCAGTGTTTGGCGGCTCTCACGCGCGCTTCTCAGCGGCCTGGGTTTGCAACAAGAGCTTGACGGCGATGGCCGAGTCCTGCGGGGTCTTGGCGTCGTTTAGCAGGTTCAGCAGCACCGAGTTGCAAATAATCATGCGGACGCGCGCCTCGCGCGGCGCTATGCAGAACATGACGTGTCGTGCAATGACGTCATCCGTGTGTTCCACGTTGCAGGCGCTCTGTTGTATGCAGTTTCGTCTGTCCCCCTGTCGTTTGTGTAGGTTGCTAGCAAACGACGATATCTCCTGGATCATACTGCTGAGAGTGTGGTCCTTGGTCAGTTTCACGACATATTCCGTCAGCAACTTGCTCTCTTCCGCGCCCAGGCTGTTGCAAATGTCGCACTTTTTCGTCAAACTGGCCACCACATAGGTGATCGCAACTTCCTGTTCCACCTCCATTCCGGTGGAGGAACACACTCGTGTTTTTTTTACGTGAATAGATTGTTTATACCCTGCCCTGGCTCAGTTTTCCGATTGTCGCACCCCGCTGCGTGCCCCACACTGCGCGGAAAGCGCCCCGAAAACACACAGAACGCGCGGAAAATACACACGCGTCCGCGCTCTGGCAGCACAGTGTGCTGTGGAACCGCGAAACGGCGCCGTTTACGCCAAACCGTGGTTTTCGGCGCGTTCCAAGCGTGCGTGGCGCACTGTCTTGCGAAGGCAACCTATATAACTAGACCAACGTCGTCTACATTACCACAAACACAATGTCGGATCAAGACGACGCCAGCGAAGATTTTCTTGTGCTGTGTGAATATTTTCAATTGTTTGTGAAACAGACTGTCGATGCGCACGAACAGTACAACACTCCTTCTGGGCGGTACATAGTGTATGAAAACGACACACAACTCAACGTAAGCACCGACCCAAACTACATCACCTTCTGCGTCGCGTATGTAGATGCACATGATCAAAAAAGTTTCTACGACATCGGCAAGAAAGAAGCCGAATGGTGTGAAAATTTTGCAGACTGGCTCTTCCACCGTGGCGACCGTCCGGAGCTGCACATTGACAATCATGATCTCATTGCGTCCTTCATAGTTAATGCCACTACATTCAAAAACAACATGATCATCGAGCTACAGGAACACGAGGACATACACAATCATGATTTGGAGATGAATTTGTTAACAGAATGCTTTATGGGTGCCCACAGCAACACGCTCTTCCAGTTTCAAAGTCAGCTGTCTCTTTGCAAACTACTCGAAGAAAACATTTCAACGTGCATGGATTCGAATGAGAAACGAAAACTCGAGAACCAGCGTGTTGATGAAGAAACACAGATCAGATTGCACATACATGAGGTGGCAAGTACCGTGTTGTTTTACGAGACATGGCAGGAGTTGCTGGCGATGCGCGCGAGTGTCAAAAAAATCCCAAAACACTTTGATCGAGACAAGCATGATGTAGTTCTAGAGCAACTGAGTCAACTGTGCATGTATGAATTTGGGGAGCTTTTAGCACTGTATCAAATTACTGGACAATACGAGTCGTCGGAATACATCAAAGTGCATGGCCTTTTTTTCAGCGCTCAGACCTGCATTCTCCCCCTAACAATAAACTATGAAATACTTGTCCAAAAAGAGTGCCTCGCAAAAATCGAATTAATACAACTGTCGGAAAAACTACGCAACCTGGAAAACTCCAAATCCGACATACAACCCACTGAAAAGGACAAAAAACGTTCATCCCCAATTATCATCGAAAAGATTGACTACAAGTTGCTACCTGAGCCTATGCCAAGACCACTCTCAAAAAAAAAATACGTAATACCTCCTACAATCCCTGCCACACCAATAAAACTACCACAAAATTCACCAAAAAGCTCTGGGCCTCTACATGTCACAAAAAAACCAGCTGCCATTGCCAATTCCCCCGAAATCTCCCGTATTGTCAATTCCCCCGAAATCTCCCGTATTGTCTCCGCCTATTCCGGCAGAAGTCCCGCCTATTCCGGCAAAAGTCCATCCTATTCCGGCAAAAGTCCCGCCTATTCCGGCAGAAGTCCCGCCTATTCCGGCAAAAAAACAGTCCATCAAAGAAGACAAGAATACGAATGATCAAATCATTGGGTTGAAAAATGATATTCAAGGGAAAACCGAACTACTCAAGGGCATAGGAAAAATCATAAAGGATTATGCTTGCTCTATGAATTGGTTTAATGGATTTAAACACGTATGCAACGCAATGAAAGGCCATGGTGCCAATGTACTCCGTGGATATGAATTGCAAAAACTAAAAATCATAAACGACACAGAAGAAAAGGACACTAATAAAAACGCAAACAGTGGCGATCGAAAAATCAGTTCTAACGACAAAGTACGTCGTAAAATGGAGGAATTAGAGAAAAATATGCGGAGAGCAGTTCGCGGAAGCGATACCAATCTACATGTATGGGATATGTTCCAAAAGCAAAACCCGACACCGAAGCCTTCGGTAAAATCAATGCCTCACACGGATTCACATTTAATTGACGATATTTTGAACTTTCGTACACGCGAGCCGACGCCCGTCCTTGTCAAGCCTTTGGTAAAATCAATACCCCACACGGATTCACATTTAATCGACGATATTTTGAACTTTCGTACACGCGAGCCGACGCCCGTCCTTGTCAAGTCCCCTGCAAACCGAGAAATAGATTGTTCCCGCGTGCTTAGTGAATTCATTAAAATATACGGTAATATCACTCTGGATGTGGCGAAACAGTGGTATAATACAATACAGTGTGACCGTGATGAAGCTCTGGAGCTGTTCCAGACGTCCGTGTGCGCAGTATGCCTGTATCTTTTTCAAGATTTAAGAATACTTGAGTTATGGGAAGTAACAAAAAATATAGTGCAAACGTATGAAGGTGTTAGAGTGAGTAAACCAGGTAAAAAAACAACAGATGAATATGAAAAAAACCGCTATTTCAGCAAAATCATTGAAGTTGTGAATAAAAAATGTTTCGAAGCAGGTAACACCTATTTTAGGAATCTGGCACCGATGTCTGGCGTTAAGGTATACTAGGATGAAAATACAGTACCATACCAGAGGGCAAAAGACTTACTAACTTCAGTGGTAGTGTGAATTACGGTTTTGAGTTGTAACTTCAAATAAACACTACACAGGAGAGTCGAGGGCATGTCTGGCTTTTGTGTAGCCTTGTCAATGGATTACAACCGCACTAAGAACGAGCGTCGTTGAACAGTTTTATGAATAAAAAAGTGCGTCACATGTTATTGCAAACCACTCGCACGAGGAACAGCGTCCAGTATGTCGAAAAGGCGTAGATAATCGTGGCGATGGAGAGAGGCACGATGCGCACTAGCACCGTTGGTTTTGTGTGCGGTGTCTCAAAGTTCAGCACCGACAGCACGATGGAGAGCACAGAGAGCACCACCAGCACTAGGGCCACGCCCAGCGTGCCAATGTAAACACGCTTTTGCTTGCTTTCGCTGTACAGAATGGCTATGAAAAAGCCCTGTGCGAGCAGTCCGGAAAAAACGCTGAGCGCCATGAGATAAAAGGTGGAATCTATGCTTATCGTGGGCACAATCATGCAGGCGTGCTCGATTGCAACAATCATGAAAAAAGTCCACAGCAAGGACATGAAGACGCCCGACCGACACAGTTGGTGGAAAATCAGCGACAGGCAGAAAATGTGCACAGTAATGCCAGGCAGTCCGCAGAAGAGGCCAAAGTAGAAGAGGTTGCACTGGTAGGGCACCGTGAGCATTTCGGGTGTAAACGACGGAGCCAGCACAACTTTGTACACAGCGACAAACACTGGGAACAGCGTGCATACCACGCACAACAGCCAGATCATGTCGATTTTCAGCGACGCAGGAGTGTCGCACGGCGAGAACCTCGACGCCGGAGTGTGCGAGGACTGCTGCTGCTGCTGCTGTGGTAATACCATGTTTTTCGGGTATGGCAGCTCGAGTTGCTGCTCTGCTGTACCTGCGAATATGAGGGTGCTTGTAGCCAACGACGGCGCCACGGCCACGGATGGTACAGCAGTACTTTGCCCCCCAAAAAGATCACGCACTTGCCCCGTATCAAGCACCTTGTTCTTCCTTCTGGATGTGGCAAAGTCAACATTGTCGAAAATACTGCTCATAACAAGAGTGTTTCAACGGCTGCTGCACTCGCACACACAATTGAGGCAATGCCTAGAATTTTCCTCCTATATATATACACGTCACACAGTCTTGGTGTGCAATGCACATAATCCGTGCATAGTACACCAAGGCCCCAGAAGCACGCCGCGTGTGCGCCTATGATAGCCGAGGTGTGAAAGAGGCCACCGAACGAATACGGCGATGTGTTGCACTGTGTCGGGGTATGTACAGAACGTTCCGACCAATCTACAGGAGCCTGTGCATGGTCAGGCAAATTGCACAAAAATGTGTATATTTTAAACACGATACGACTCCTTTTATTGCGGCAAAATGCTCGATACCGAAATATAGCGTAACCCCCACAAAAACAGTGAAATCGATGTGAATAGGGCGCATACGTGTTACTGCGAACAAGACCGTTAAAACCAAATAATTGTCACGTGCCGCACATGGCACACTGCTAGTTGTACTTTGGCGATTGGGGCATCGGCACTTCGTATGTCATATGGTTCTGCTGAATGCCTGCTGCGTCCTTGCTTGCCGACGGCACTTTTTTGTCAACATCATCCGTATTCTCTATTGCGTAATAGGATACGAATCCGCGTGCTGCCCCGGGTGGCACTGGTGGGGGCTTTGCCGACGAATTTGCCCGCGTGCCCCCAGACATTTGTGCTTGCAGACACTTTGGTATTGTGGGAGGTTCTTGTGAGAATGCCTCTATGCAGAGTTTGTCACTCATGTGCTGTTGCATCCGCATGCTGGAAAACAGCACTTTCATAGACGCAGTGTCCATTTGACTTTTTAAATCGTGCGCCACGTGCACAAGCGATGGAAACGTGCGAATCGATGGAAACGAGCGAAGCGGTGGAAACGTGCGAACAACGCCATTTGCACCGGATTTGCCTTTTTTGTTAGCAGGCGTTTTTTTGGGGCTTTTTTGGAGCCAGATGCGTTTACTTTAGTCACGTCGCGCTTGCCAACCTTGTCCTTCGTTAGCCTGTGGTGCAAGGCCAATGGCACGTCATCGTCAGAGAATTCTTCCAGGTCTATAGGGTGGCTGGAATCCTCCACTTCGACATTGTCTGACATTTCATCACCCGACCGTTCTTCGAGACCTAGAGGAAGACTCGAATCGTCTGTCTCGGCGTCGGGCGTTCTTGTTTCCTCACACCCAGCGTCGTCTGTCTCGTCAAGCTTCTCGGATGCGCTGTCTGGGTGCAATCCGCACGCTTCAGACACATTCTGTGGCGAAACGCCCAGACCCTCCTCTTTTGCTGCTTCTGACATTACCACACTTTGCACACACCAAGCACTGCACTTATATAGCTAGCGCAAGCATAAAACTGCCACAGGCTTGCACGCCGCAAACGTTATACACTACACCTGAAACCCCGGTTCCGGATGCGCTGCCCGAAATAGCAAAAATCAACACGTGACAGTGATATGCCTCAACACCAAGCACCACAACACGCCAATGTGCCTGCTGTGCGTGCTATGCACAACATGTGTGCTCTATGTCCTGTGTTCATATACACATGCTGTTTGCATGGTGCGCGCCGCTCGCACGAATATTACACAATAAACAGTCAAAACCCCCGTTTAATTGTGCAAAGCACGTCTGCAAAATTTGGTGTGTGTTTAGCGGTGTTGCTGGCAAGAAACTTTTTTTGAAGACCCACTGGCGCTGCCGCCTCGAAATATTTGCCGTGGATGCGTGTTACTTAAACAAGCAAGTCTTTGTACAGCAAGCTTCGCAATCAGTTACAATGTGCGGTGCCTCGTCTCGTGGTGTGTTTTTATACAGAACCTGTATTGCCACAAATATTATCCCATTCCTGTTCCTCGTCGACAAAAAATTTCTCGTATTCGTCAACTTCGCTGCCATCCAACAAGAGCTTGCTCGCCATCTCGGATATCTCTGGCGTTTTTAGGTCCGACAAACTGTGGTTGATTTGTTTGGTGCGCATAAGCGCAATTTTTTGCAGTTTTTCGATTTGCATGAGGAGTTTTTTTGTAATGTCATCTTGTACGCCAGGCGTGATAGCGTTTTTGAGTTTAATCAGTATTACTGCAATAAAATGACAGATCCCTAGTACAGTATACTCGTTTCTGTCTTGAACGTTCTCAGGGAGTTTTAAAGTTACGAAAACAAAATCAATGTATATTGGGTGAATTTTCGTAGGGGCTGTGTCTTGTTTCACACCACACGACAACAATGCACACTTGATTTTGGGGAGTGCCTCGTTGTCATTTTGGTGTGCCTTTATGAGGTTTCCGATTTCGAAATGTAACCCAATTTTGCCAATTTTTTTAGAACCTAATATCCAGCGCTCCATTTCCTTGACCCGTTCCATTTTCTGTATTAACAATTTCGTTTCAATGTCTTCGTCATGCAGTGGTAGTCTGGTGTGGGTAATCATGCTCACAATATGCTTGAGTAGGCCAATCGCCACCTCGTTATATACCTCACATGGTCGAACGCGAACAAAGTGCATCCAAGGTGCAGGCGTGCATTTTCTCTGATGCCTACCCATTGTTGGGCGTGGACATAAAACACCGGCAGCGCCAGCCCACGTTGGTACGTGGGTGTTGGCGTCACACGGATGCGTGTTGTGGGGCGTCTTGCATAAACTCCATTATACTTCAGGGGCAGACACGTGTAGAATGCAAAAAACAACACAATGGTCGCTGTCTCTGAGCGCGTGCGTATCATGTAGAAGAAAATAAAAACAAGGGGCGTGATGAATTCGTAGTACAGGAGCCACAGAATCATGCGTTTCGCGATGCACTTGTTCATGGCGGCGTCGAGCATGAGCGACAGCGCGAATAGTGTAACGTTCAGCAAGAACCCCACCAGGTAGTAGTGCTCGATGGGCCGGAGATGCGAGTCGAACGTGAGCACGAGGCCCACGCACAGCAGCAAAATCTGCACGATTATGTGTACAGTTTGCATCGCGTGCTGGTAGGGAGCGGCACGCGCCACGCGCATAAAACGTTGTTATATATAGACACACGCACGAAAAAGAGTGCCCATGGAAAGCCGGAAATGACAGAGGGCCGTGTTTATTCAAAGTCGACAACATGCGCTACACAGCGTCAGCACGACCGACACCATCGGATGCCAGGACCGTCTCGCCTTCTTTGATCTCGATAAAGGTGTTTTCGCACAGCAGGCACACACACAGTCTGGTAAACGTCTCAAACAGGACCATGAGGAAGTCCTCGTCGTCCGCAGACAACTTGCCCTGCCGCTGCTGGGCCTTGATGAGTTGCAGAATCGCGCAGATGGAGTGCTTCACTTTTTCGTAGATGTGCTGCAAGTCGTAGCAAAACGGCGCAACAAGAAAGACATACGCAAGCTGGTCCATGCGCTCCAAGATGATCTCCATGGCCAGTTTGTATGCGGCACTCGGAGGCGTGGCGCGCTGCTGTATCTCCAGCGAATATGTGGCCACTCGCTGTGCAACGCCGTCGAGCTGCTGTAGGAAGCTCATTTTTTTTTGTGTATCATGTGGCTGCACCTCCTTGTTAGCGATTTACCTTTTAGCACAGCGGGCTCCATTTTTACGTGGGCTCGGTGTGCATGTCGGTGTCGGCGACTGGCGCAACGACTTTTTTCGTCCGTCGTTTCGAAGGTCCTGGATTCACGCTTTTTGACTCTGCAACCAAGGTGCTTGGAGCGGTTTTTTCGCTCGCCGGCGGCTCTTCTGTGTTCACAACATCCTCCGTCGCCACAACAGAGGGCGTGTGAGTTTTGCTCGTGTTAGGCACATCCTCGAACAAAAGAAAGCCTCCAAGGCCTGTGGTTCCTGTGTGGTCTGGACTTTGGGGCATTGATTGCATGCGGTGACCCTCTGGCACAAGACGACTATATGGTGGTGGTGATGATGGTTGTGATGATGGTGGTGGTGGTGGTGGTGGGAGGTTGTTGTTATTGAAATCCGGATCGGGAAACTTGAGAATATTGACACTGGGCACATTAGTAAAGCCCAGACGCATGTAGATCTGAAAGGGCGCTGGCACCACGGAAGCCGTTGCGTCGCACGCGCTGATGAGCGGGTTGTTGAAAATATTGGAGGGCTTGCTAATCTGATCACAGATGCCAAACTGCAGGAAGCCATTGCTGCGTTCCTCGGCCATCACAATGTCTGTTCGAACGGTGTCGCGCTTGTTTTTTGACGGCACCAGCATGCTGTACCCGCCAAGTTTGCAGATGGCGTTGCTGACGCCAACGGTCTCCTCCCTTTGTGTAACGGAATTCGACGAGAGCCGGAACACCAGCGGAGGGTGTCCGACGGGCTTTGTCTTGAAAAACTTCAGCTTGAAGCCCAGGATGTCGCCGCTGCTGGTGCCTCCCTGGCACGCCGACCACATG
>Ga0105054_10002079_pt1 | contig 32208 bp, 23 predicted proteins | sample BON02_FD_78091 | JGI IMG/M metagenome (GOLD analysis project Ga0105054, IMG submission 78091) | Freshwater microbial communities from Lake Bonney liftoff mats and glacier meltwater in Antarctica - BON-02 (megahit assembly) | ecosystem: Environmental > Aquatic > Freshwater > Ice > Glacier...
AGCTCAACCAGGTCATTGCGCGATTCGGGGTCAAGAAAGCCGGGACGGATCATGGAACGACTGGAATCGCCTCGGGACTGATTCGCAAGCACGATTTTCGGGTTCCCGGAGAGTCGGGGTATATGATAATTTTTTGCGCCCGACGTCCATGTTCACGGAAACGTGTTTGCACAACCGCGATGACCGGGTTTAGCGTCGATTCCTGAACTGTGAGTTGAGCGTTTTCCCCCGGCACTGCTACTGCCGAAAATAGGGTGAGGTGAACTCCATGGCGCGCGTTCTGATTGTGCCTGGCGTGTCGGTCGAAACCCGATTCGACGTGCCCCCCCCGCTCCCGTCGCGCTCCGGCATCCTTGGGGCCATCGGCATCGTGGACATGGCGCCAGGCGCGGGTGAACTCACCGGCATCACTACCAGCGTCGAACTCTTCGAGCGTTTCGGCCCGGCAACGCGTTACAGCTTCCCCGAAGTAGTCGATGCGATTGCCAATGGCGTGTCGGAGGTATTCGTATCCGCCGTCGACCCGCGCTCCGGCGCGCCGGCCTCGTTGGCCTTGCGTGACGACGAGAACCAGCCCGTCGCCTTGTTGCGCGCCCGCGCCGCCGGGCCCTGGGGCAACGACCTGGGCGCGCGGGTGGTGCGCACCATGGCCGAGGACGGCCGCACCGTGCGCCGCCTGTCGCTGGAAATCTCGCTGCGCGGCACCCCGGTGGAGCGGTTCGACAATCTGGTGTTCGACACTACCCAGCCGCGCGACTTCTTCGCCACGATCAACCGCGACAGCACGCTGGTGGTGGCGCTCGATCCCGTGCTCATGACCGATCTTCCGGCGCATGACGCCGATGTGGTGACCTTCACCGACAGCCCGGCACAGGCGGCCACCGGGCGGCTGGTGGCCGGCGCCGACACGCTGGTGAACGTCACCGTGGCCCAACCAGGGGCACGCGGCAACCGCACATCGTTGTTGGTCGCCGCCGGGCACGCGATGCGTACTTTCCCGGGCGCGGCCGACGCACCTTCAATTTCCGTACTCGCACGTACCGCGGGCGACGCGGGCACCGGTATCTCCTTCGGCGTCACCGGCGATGCCTCCGCCGTGGTGGTGCAGGTGCAGGACGCGCAGGGCAACGTGCGCAGCTATGGCGGGGCCGGCGCGGTACTGGATAGCGTCGCCGCCCTGGTCAGCGCGCTGGCGGCCGATCCGGCGGTGCGCGTGGTGCGGCAGGGCGACGTATTGCCGGCAGCGACGGCCGGGCGGCTGGCGCTGGCCCGCACGGTGAGCGTCATTGTTGCTGCCGAGGGGACGTCCACCATCGAACTCGCCGACCTGGACAGCGCCGATGCGATCGTCGCTGCGCTGGACGCACTGCCATCGATGGTGGCCATACTCGCCCCCGGAGCGGATGGTACTCGACTGCCGGATGTCGGCGCGACCAACGCGCAGTTTCTCGCAGGCGGGCGCGATGCCGGCCCGGCGCATGCCTATGCCGGCCAGGAGAACCCCGGCGAGACGGTCGTCGAGATCCGCCCAGCGCCCGGCGCGGACGCCGCCGCCGCGCGCTTCCGCGTGCTGGCCGGCACCACCGCGGGCACGGTGCGGCTCACCGCCGGGCGGATGGAGGCTGGCGCCTATGTCGAGGTCGAGAGCTTCGACAACCTGAGCATGGACCCCGACGATTCGCGCTACCTGCCTGTGGTGCTGGAGAACGAGAGCAACATCCTGCGCGCGGCGGACAGTTTCGTGCGGCGCGGCGCGAGCCACCTGCCCAGCGGCAGCTTGGCGCCGCAACGCTTCACCGGCGGAGCCATGCCCTCGCTCGCCGCTTGGCAGGCCGCCACGGACGCGTTGGCCGGCGTGTCCGATGTCGATCTGGTGCTCGCCGGCCTGCAGGGCTGGCGCGATGCCAGCCTGGACCACGCCGCGGTGCAGTCGGGGCTGGGTGCGCATGCCGCCCAACAGGCCGAACTGGCGCGCCCGCGCATCGCACTTGGCGGTGTGAACCCGGCCACCCAGCGCGACACTTCGGCGATCCTGGCGCAGGCCGCCGTGGTCGCCAGCCGGCGCTTCATCCTGGTGGCGCCCGGCGGGGCGGAAGGTGCGGTGGCTGGCCTGCTTGGCCGGCTCGACGTGTTCCAGTCGCCCACCTTCAAGACCCTGGGCACGGTGGGGGTGCCGCTGGTGCCCTATTCCGACTCCGATCTCAACCGGCTGGTCGGACCGGATGGCAATGTCTGCGTCGTCACCTCCAAGCGTGGCCGCGGCACCATCGTGGTGAAAGGCATCGCGGCGGACGGCTTCCAGATCAACGTGCTGCGCACCGCCGACCGTTGCGTGCGCGAAGTGAGCAAGATCGCCGACCGGTTCATCGGCCAGCTCAACAACAGCGAGCAGCGCGTCGCGTTGCGCCAGATGATCGTGGACACCTTCACCCAGATGGAGCGCGACGGCGCGCTGGTGCCCAGCATGGACGGCAAGGACCCCGCCTTCCGCGTGGAGATCTACGGCAGCCAGACCGACTTCGCCGCCGGCATCCTGCGGGTGGACATCGCGGTGCGGCCAGTGCGCGCCATCGACTACGTGTACGCCACGATCAGGGTGCAGAACTGATCTGGCTCGAAACCAGGCCGCACGGCCACAGCCGGAGGAACAGCGATGGCCACTGTCTTCACCGCCAACAGCTCGGCCGTCCTCGTCGGCGGCGAACGCGTGCTGGGGGTGCGCAGCATCGACTTCCAGCACCGCCGGGCGCAGGAGCACGTCTATGCGCTGGGCTCGGCCGAGCGGGTGGCGGTGATTTATGGTGGCACGTCGGTGGCCGGGCGGATCGTGGTGGCCTCCGCATCGGACGCGCTCGATGCGCTGCTGGCCTCGGGCGAGGCGTTCCAGGTGGTGGCCAACCTGTCGGCGCGCGCCGACCTGGAGCCGGAGCGCAGCGTGGCCTTCGACGGCTGCCACATGATCAACAAGAGCTTCGCCCTGGCTGCGGGGGGGCATGCCGAGGCGGTGTACGAGTTCACCGCCACCCGCCTGCGCGAGGAGGCGGCGGCCTGACCGCCGTGGCACGGTGATCCCGCACCCCAGCCCCGCGGCCGGCGTCAGCGTCAGCCTCGATCCCGCCAGTGGCACCTGGCGGGTCGTGGCCGAGGCCGAGCGCACCCTACGGGCGTGGCGCTGGGGCGAACGGCGGCGCCTGGTGGCCGCGTGCAGCCGGGGCGGCAGGTTCGACGGCACGGCCTTCGCGGCCGCCGTGGTCGCCACGCTCTACGACCCGCCACCGCCGCCCGAATTGGTGCCGCTGCACGCCCTGCTGGCGTTCGATCTGCTCGGCCTCGGGCATGGTGCGGCACCCGAACCGCTGGGTGCGGCCGAGGCCCGGCTGGCTGCCCGCTTTGGTTGGTTGCCCAGTGCCATCGCGGAAGAACCGGCCCTGGCGCTGGACAGCCTGCTGGCGAGCCTCGACACGGGGCGACCTACCACCTCGTCGTCCGGTTGGAACAGCATCCGCATGGTGGAGGGGCAGGATGGCTGACCTGGCCGCCCTGCTTGCCGAACAGGACCGTTTGCGCCCGATGCTGGACCGGCTGTTGGGACTTGCCGCGCTGTGGGCCGATCCGGCGGCTCCGGAGGATCGGCGAGCGGCAGATGTGGCAAGGGTGGCCGACGATGCTGCCCCGGTGGCCCTGGCCAGGGGCGGCCCGAGCGCCAGCCAGGGCGCGGGCCGGCCGGTACACACGGGCGCCGGGGCCCGCCACGGCACAAGCGGGATGATAATGCCCCACAACGATCTCGCACCGTCAGCGGATCTGCCGAGGGAAATATCGCCCGCCGCTCACACTGTTGCCGCACCAAGCGGATTGGAGCATTCGCCGCCGCCGTTGCCTCGCGGCACCGAACCGGCAACCTTCGATAGCCGACGGGACGCCGCGCCGCTGGCTGCTGCGACATTTCCGGCAATGAATAACGCCGTGCCGGTCGCACGCCTGCCGGCCCTGCGCGGCCGGAGTGCCGGGCGGATGCCGCCAGCACCCGCACCGGCCGCCGCCGCCGCGCCGTTCGCTGCCGTCGCCGCGATGGCTGCTCCACCGGACGTGCAGCCGTCGCGCCCATCATCCGTTGCCGATTCCGGGGTGCGGCGGGAGGGCGTGCCGATCAGGCCGGCCGCGCCACAGCCCGGTTCGCCACTGCGCATGGGCATGGCAGCCGCGCCGGCTGTAGCGCCATTCGCTGGCTGGGCAGGCCAAGGATCGGGAGCAGGCCTTGCCGCGATGGCGGCCACCGGCAGGACTTTCGGCCAAAACACGGTCGTCCCGGCCGATCCGGCGATGTTGCCGGGCGATACACTGGAGGAACAGCTCGCAGACCTGCTGGAGCGCGCCGCCGCCGAAGCCGGGGTGGCACTGCCATGAGCCCGGTCCCGATGCTCGGCGACCTCCCCCTGGAGCACGTCACCTGGGCCGAGACCCGGCTGACCCAGCGGCTGGCCGCCGTTCCGGTGGTGGGTCTGGCCGGTGACGCGCAGCAGAATCTGGGCCGTGCCAGCCACGTGATCGCGCTGGCCGGCGTCATCATCGGCGAGGACGCGGCCGACAAGCTGGGCACGCTGCAGGAGAAGGCGGCGGCCGGGGAGGAGTTGGACTTCACCTCCGATATTTCCACCGCCCTGGAACTCGCCAAGGTCGTGGTCGTCGACGCCCGCTTCACCGCCGAGGCCGGCCGGCCGAACCGCTACGGCTTCGAACTGACATTGCGCGAGTCCCCGCCGCTGCCGCCGCCGGCCGAGGCCTCGCCGTTCGGCGGGCTGGACGGGCTGGATTTGGGCTTCGACACTGACATTCTGGGCGACGTGCTCGATGCGGCCGGCGCGTTGCAGGCGGCGGTGGAGGCGGCGGCGGAGGCGATCCAGCAGATCACCGCCCTGGCAGGCCTCGCCGACCTCGCGCTCGGCAACCCACTGACGCCGATGCAGGAGGCCGCCGGTGGCGTCGCCTCGGTGGGCGACCCATCGGCCGGGGATGCGCTCGGCCGGGCGCTGGGAGGCTGAGCATGCTCATCCCCGCCTTCCAGCTTCGCCTCGGCGACAAGATCTATGGGCCGCAGGTCGCCACCCTGGTGCTGCGCCGCGCCCGCCTGCCGGCGACCGACCGGCTGGAGGTGCGCCTCCCCTCCGCTGCTGCCGTGTCGGCCGCACCAGGCGATGAGGTGAGCCTGGAGCTTGACGGCGGCGAGGGATCGCAGACTGTCTTTACCGGCCGCGTGGCGCTGATCCGCCGGCGCTTCGATGCCGTCGAGGTGGTGGCGCGCGGCGGAGCTGACCGGCTGGCCCATGCGCGACCGGTGCTGGCGCTGGCGAAGGTGACGGCCGGGGAGGCGATCCGGCGGTTGGCCGATGCCGCCGGAGTCGCCGTCGCCGAGGTGGCAGGCGGACCGACCCTGGCCGTCTATGCGCTGGACGGGCGGGCGACCGCCTTGGCCGAGGTGGCGCGGCTGGCGGCCTTCACCGGGGCCACCGCCTTCCTCGACGGCGAGGGGCGGCTGGTGGTATCCGACCCGGCGGTGCTGGCCGAGCCACTGCCATTGCGTTACGGTCGCGAAATACTCGAGGCCGAGGCGACCGAGGGGGAGGACAGCGGTCCCGCTCCGGTGGTGACCGGCGAGGGCGGCGACCCAGGCGGCGAGCAGGCACGCTGGATCATCGCCGACTTCAACCGCGGCAGTCCGCCCGCCACCGATGCGCCGCGCGTCGCCATGCCGGAGTTGCGCACCCGCGCGGACGCTCAGGCGGCGGCGGCGGCCATCGCCAATGCCTCCCGCGCCCGCGCCCGTGCCGTGCGGCTGACGACCTTCCTGATCCCCGGCATCGCGCCCGGCACGCGGCTGGCCATCGCTCAGATGCCTGGTACCGTGAACCTGGCCCAGGCCACGGTGCACCAGGTGCAGCACAGCGTGACCGCCGACGGCATGGCGCTGACGCGGCTGTGGGGCACCGGGTTCGAGGGTGGTGGCGGACTGCTGGATTCGCTGGTGGGCGCGGTGGCTGGTGCAGTCGGGGGGGCGTTGTCATGAGCCGAGTGGCCGAGGTGCTGTCCGCCTTCGCCCGGCACGAGGCCGAGCGCCGCACCTTCTGCGAACTCGCCGTGGTGACCAGCGTATTCGACGATGAGGCGGGCGCCGACAGTCATACAGCCAGCGTAATGCTGAAGGATACGGGCCTGGCGCTCGACCACCTGCCGGTCGCTGCCTGGGCGAGCGGGCTGGGCTGCCTGCCGCGCGTGGGCGACGTGGTGCTGGTGATGTTCGCGCGCGGCTCGCTGTCCAGCGGCGTCGTGCTGGCCACGGTCTATTCCGACGCGCGCCGCCCGCCAGTGTTCACCAAGGACGAGATCGCGCTGGTATGGCCGGGCGCCGAGGAGGGCGGCGTAGCGTTGCGCCTGGACGGCAGCCAGGAGCCGGCAGCCCGGCTGCAGGTGGGCGGCGAGGACGATGTGTCGATTTCGCTGAAGAAAGGCGAAGTTCGCATCGCCGCGTCCGGCGTGGCGGTGACCCTCAGCTACGGCGGCGGCAGCGATGGCGTGGTGGCGCTGGAGGCCGGCGGCACCAAGGTGGAACTGAAGCAGGACGGCGACCTCAGCATCACCGCTACCGGCCGGCTGAGCCTCAAGGGCGCCGAAATCCGCATGGAAGCCGATGGCCCGGTGCGGATCAACGGTGCCACCGTGGACATCAACTAATGGGCGTCCCGGCCGCCAAACAGGGCGATGCGGTGCTGGGCACCGACATCCACATCGTGCTGGTGCCGGCAGTGGCGCCGATCCCCACGCCGCTGCCGCATGTCTTCGCCGGCACGCTCACGGGTGGATTGGCCGCCAGCGTGAAGATTGGCGGCATGGCGGCGGCCACGAAGGACAGTACCGCGGACAACAACCCGCCGCACCTCCCCACGCCGCCCGGCGCCAGCTTCCAAAAGCCGCCGGCCAATCGCGGCACCATTCAGATGGGCAGCGCGACCGTGAAGATCGGCGGCAAGCCCGCGGCACGGGCCGGAGACCCGGTGATGACGTGCAACGACCCGGCCGACCTGCCCGCGGGCAGCATCATCGCCGCCGGCACCGTGTTCGTGGGGGGCTGAGCGATGGCAACCGCCCCGCGCGAGCCCCTTGGCCGTGACCTGATGGTGGCGCCGTTCCTCGCCGCCACCAGCTGGGACGCGCTGGACCTCACCCCCACCTCCAGCGCCGACCTCGCGGCCAAGGTGGATCTTCAGGTGGTGGCGGGCGCGGATGCGCTGCGCCAGGCGCTGCTGCTCCGCCTGCTGACGCCGCTGGGCAGCCTGGCCGATCTCGGCCACGCGGAATACGGCAGCCGGTTGCACGAACTCGTCGGTACCGAGTTCACCGAAGCCGCGCGCCTGCTGGCCCGCGCCTTCGTGCTGCAGGCGGTGCGACAGGAACGGCGGGTGGAGCGGGTGCTGGCGCTGAGCGTGCAGGCGCAGGAGCCATCGCGGCCGGACAGCCTGCGCCTAGACCTGTTGGTGAAGGCCACGGGTATCGACGACCCGGTGGCGCTCGGGCTGGAGGTGGCGGGATGACGCCGCTCGACCGCACCTACCCCGATATCGTGCGCGACCTGTTGACGGTGCTGACCGGCGGCACGGCGCGCGAGGTTATCGAGATCGGTGCCACGGTGCCCGAGAGCCTGCCGCTGACCAACCAGCCGGTGCGCCGGGTGAGCCATCTGGAAGGCATTGTGCTGATCGGCGAGCGCACCCAACCCTATCGCTTCACCGAGCGCGACTTCGAACTGGTCGGCACCGATCGCAACCCCGACGGCCTGATGGCGATCCGCTTCCGCCCCAAGGCGCGACGGCCGGTGCCGGGCAGCACGCTGGTGGTCAACTACTACCCGGTCCACCTGCCGCCCACGCCGCTGACAGACATCAACGTGGGCAGCGTGGTGCGCACCCTGCTCGAAACGGCGGCGCGCGAGATGGCGGTGCAATATGCCCAGCTTCGCCAGGTCTATGACAGCGGCTATGTGGAGACCGCCGGGGGCGGCAGCCTGGAGAAGGTGGTGGCGCTGGTGGACGTGCGCCGGCTGCGCGCCGGGCATGCCGTGGGCAAGGTGCGCTTCAGCCGGCGGGCGGGTTCGCCGGGGGAGATCACCGTGCCGATCGGCACCGCGGTGACCGACGGCAAGGGCATGCGCTACCTGACCAGCGCCGAGGGAACGTTGCAGCCTTCGCAGGGCAGCGTGGTGGTGGCGGTGCATGGCGAGACGACGGCCACCGCCCCCGCCGAGGCGCGCACGCTCACCGTGCTGGAACGCGCCATCGCCGGCATCGACGCGGTGACCAACGAGGATGCCACCGCCCGCTCCGCCGAGGACGAGACCGATCCGCAGCTGCGCCAGCGGGCGCGCCGGGCGATCCACGCCACCGGCCGCGGCACCCTGGATGCGCTGCGCTTCGGGCTGGAGAGCCTGCCCTTCGTGCGCGCGGTGACGGCCACCGAGTATCCCAACCCGCTGGTCGCCGCCCCGGGCATCGTGCGGCTGGACGTGGCGCTGAGCGAGGATGGCGCCATCAATCGCCTGGCGGTGGACCGGCGCATCGAGGAATTGCGGCCCGCTGGCATCCATGTCGAGCGGATGTGGGCGCAGGCGATCCAGGTGGGGCTGAACGTGACCTTGCGGCTGGCCGCGAGCCTGGCGGACACGGATCTGGCCGCGTTGAAATCAGCGCTGGCCGACCGGCTGGTGCAAGAGATCCGCGCCCTACCCCCCGGCGGCACGCTGCGGCGCAGCCGGCTGGTGGCTGCCGCCTTGTCCGACGCAAGGCTGGTCGATGCCAGCGTGGCGATCCTGGCCGACGGCAGCGAGGTGGCAGGCGACACGCTGGCGATCCCCGCCGACCGCACCGCCACCCCGGCCGCGACCCCGGTGACCTTCGGCGCGATCACGCTGGAGGGGGCGGAGGCGGGGCCATCGGAACTGCCGTTCGATGCCGAATTGGCAGTGCGACCGTTCGCCGGCGAGGCGTCGACACTGGAGGCACCGCTGCGCGCGAGGCTACTCGCCTATCTCCAGGCGATCGGCGCGGGTGGGGCGATCGGCTTCGACGCGGTGGCGACGGCGCTGCGCGACGATGCGGCCTTCGCGCTCGACCGGCCGGGCACGGTGCTGCTGCTCGACCGCGGCGCCGCCGGGTTCGAGGAACTGCGCGACGGCGACGCCGACCTGGCACTGCCGGCAGGCGCCCAGGCGGTGCTGCGCAACCTGGTGGTGAGGGACGTGCCATGAGCCGCCTCGACACCATGCTGGAGCGGCTGCCGCCGCCGCTGTCCATCGATCCGGCGAGCGTGATCGGCCAGGTGCTGGGTGCGGGCGCCGCGCAGCTTGCCTGCGTGGACGAGGAGATGGACCGCATCCGACGGTCGCATTTCGTCGAGACCGCCTTCGACCTGAACGATCTCGCCCGCCTCGGCGCGCTGTTCGACCTCGCCCCGGCGCCGTGGGAGCCGGCCGACCTGTTCCGGGTGCGGCTACGCGCCACCATCGCGGCCCGGCTGGAGGGCGCGGTGACGCGCACGGCGATGGAAGGCGTGCTTGTGGCGCTGCTGGACGGGGCGCAGCAGGCGCTGGGCAGCCGCTATGCGTCGCTGGCGCCGGGCGCGCGCGGGCGGGTGTTCCGCGATCCCGCCGGCGCGGGGCGGCTCGGGGCACCGGTGTTCCGGGAATTCCCGCCGCGAACCCGTCGGGATGCCGCGCTGGTGGCCCAGGGCGGGCGGCTGCGGCCGCTGGATCATGCCGTGCTGACCCATCGCGGACTGGGCGAGACGCCGTTGCAGGCGGTGCTGCGCGGGCGGCTGGGTGGGCGCACCGCGGTGCCATTGCTGGCGCATCTGGGCAGCGGCCGGGTGGTGGTGTTCCGCGGGCTGGTGCCGGCGGGAACGGAGTTGCGGCTGGAGGCGACGGCCGATGCCCTGAGCGCGACGCTGGACGGGCGGGATGCCACCGACCGGCTGATCACCGCCGGGGGCTTCGCGCCGGGAGCCGCCCTGCCGCTGCTGCCAGATGCGGCGCCCCGGCCGATCCTGCTGGCACCCGGCGCCAACGACATCTGGTTCCTGCCGCTGGCGCTGTACGGCGAGCGCATCCTCGACCGTGGCGCGCTGGCCATGCCGGGGCTGGAACTGCGCCACGGCAGGTTCGGCGCGCCCGATGCGCCGGGCAGCCATTTCGACGACAGCCTGTTCGAGCAGGCCCCTTCGGCGAGCGTCGACCTGTTCTGGGAGGAGCGCATGCCCGCCAGTTTTCGTTTCGAGGTGCCGGCGGGCGTGGTGCGCCACACCGTTGTCATGCCGGGGGACCGGCCGGTGCAGCGCGCTGCGTTGCTTGGCGTGCTGGCGCAGACCATCGCGCTGCTGCGCGCCGCCGGGGTGGATGGGCGGGTCGTGCTGAAGCCGCTCGCCGAGACGCAGCGCCAGCGCGATCGAGGCCGGGCGATCAACCCGTTCCTGCCGCCGGACAGCCAGCCGAGCGCCGCGCGCCTGGCCGGCGTGACCGCGCTGTTCGACGAGACCGCGACGGAAGGGGCGCGTTTCGCATGACCCAACATCCCATCGAGGGGCGGGTAACCGTGGTGCTGCGCCCCGCCGGGGGAGGGGCGCCGCTGCTGGTGCGGCGCGGCCGCAACGCGGTGCTGCGCGGCGGTGGCGAGTTGCTGGCCGCCCTGTTTTCCGGCGCCGCCGCAACCCCGATCAACGGCGCCATGGTGGGCATCGGCGAGGAGCCGGCCAATCCGCCATACGAGGGCGGGCCGACCATCATCGACGGCGCTGGCGTGGCCCGCCTGTTGCGCCCCACGGCCACCATTGCGCCGGCCGACTGCACGATGGAGACGATCGCCAACGAGTTCCGCGTGCGGGTGACCGTGCGTGCCCTGCTACCGGCCGCCAACGCCCTGGACCCGACCGACCCCTCGGCGCGCGTCGAGATAACCGAGGCGTCGCTGGGCGTGCTGGACGTCGCCGGCACGGGGCTGGCGCAGGTCTACAACCGCGTGGTGTTCGAACCGGTGCCGAAGACCGACGCGCATGAAATCGCGCTCTATTTCGAGGTGGATTTCCCCTACGGCGCCTGACTTTGACCGCGCCAAGTTCGGCGCAGGAGGCCTGGATGGCGACCATGCTGAAGCTGCAACTCAACACCGCCCCCGCGGTCACACGGGACACCACGGTGGAGATGGTGAACGCGGCCACCGGCGAGCGGCGCACGGCCAAGCCCTTCCTCGACGGCACGGTCGCCATCGCCGGCCTCGCCGCCGGGGAGTGGGAAGTGCAGGTGCGCCACCCGAACTTCCTGGCCGAATTGTTCCGCCGGCGCATTCGCGTGTTTCCCGACCGTCCGACCTTCGTGCCGGTGCCGATCCCGTCCAGCATCTTCGAGAACGCGCCGATCGCCGACACGCCGGATGCCGATCTCGGCCCGGTGCAGCAACGCATGGACAGCGCCGCCGAAAGCGCCGAGCGGCAGGCCAACAAGCGCGCCGGCCAGGCGATCTACGCCGACGACTGGAACGACCTGGCAGGCGTGGTCGCCGAGATCGCGCGCGGCACCAAGGAGATGGCCACTCTGGTGTCGCCGACCGGGCACGACCACCCCGAACTGGTCGCCAAGCTCGATGAGCAGGCCGGCAACATCCAGCGCCTGTTCGACGTGTTCGGCGAAAGTATCGCCCAGCTACAGCGCGAGGTGCAGATCCTCGGCCTGCAGAACCGGGTGGAGGAGGCGCTGAACGAGTTGCCGGACGCCAAGCGCGCCACGTTCCGCCCGCGCTTCCTCGCCCTGCTGCGCGACCTGGACGGCGCACGCGGCGAGAACCCGCAGAACTTCACGACAAGGCTGCAGCGCATCGCCACCGACCTTGCCGAACTGATGCGCCAGGCGCTGGACGGCGAGCCGCCGGCGGTGGCCAACAGCGCGCCCGTGCTCGCGCTGAACGCGGCCGCTCTGCAAATGCAGACGATCAAGCGGGCCTCGACCTACGCCGACGAACTGGCCGGTCAGAACAGGATCAACCGGATGACCCATATCGGCCTGCGCACCGTGGTGCGCTGAGGGGGAACGCCGCCATGCCATCGGACACGCTCGACCTGCTCGACGAGATCGTGAAGGGCGCCGAGGGGGCCGCCGGGAAAGGCCCAGGCCAGCCGCTGCGCGCCGACGACTGGAACACGCTGGCCGAGGCGGTCGTGCGCCTGGCCCGCCTGGCCGCCGCGCGGGAACGGGGGCAGGCGGAGGCGCTGGCAAAATCCTATGCCCGCGCCGACCACGTGCATCTCGGCGAGGTAGACCTCACCTGGTTCGAGCCGGCGACGCGGGCCCTGGTGGAGGCACGAGGGGGCGCGGGCGACGTGGCTGCACGGCTGGACGGGCTGGCCCGCGAGGCCAAGGCGCTGCGCGGCGAGGTCAGCGCGCTCACCGGGCAGGTGGAGCGGCTGCGCGACCGCCTGGCCGATGCCGCCACCGAGGACCGGGTGCGCGAAGCCGATGTGCTGCGGCTGGGCACTCGGCTGGACGGGGTGATCGACCTGGACCGTCGCGTGACCGTGCTGGACGGCAGGGTGGCCGGGATCGACGACGGGGTGCGCGACGCGCTGGCCTTCCGCGACACGCTGCGCGACCCCAACGGGGAGCCGCTGGATGTCGCGGATCTCGTGGGGCGGGTGGACACGCTGGCTGCGGCCCAGGAGCGCCTCCGGCTGGCCGATGGCGAGGTGGTGCGCATCCGCGACTTCCAGAACCGCATCGCCGACCTGGAGCAGCGGGCGGTGACCGACGCCAACCTCGATACCCGCCTCGCCGCCCGGCTGGATGCGCTGGCGGCAGCACCCGACAGCCCACTGGTGAGCCGCGCCGCCGGTGCCGCGGCGGCCACACTGGACCCGCGGCTGGCCGCATTGGAAGGCGGGCTGGCAGGCACGAACACGGCTTCGGATGTTTTGCGCAACGCCGGCACTGCCGACCGTACGCGGATCGCCGAGATCGACACGCGCCTGGCCACCGAAACGGCGAGGGGCGACCGCACGGCGACGGGGCTGGAACGGCTCGATCCGCTGGTCGGCCGGATGACGGCGGTGGAGGCGACCGCCAATACGGCGACGCAGCGCCTGGGCACGCTGGATGCAGTGCAGGCCGAACTGGGCCAACTGCGCACCCAGGTGACCACGGCCGTCACCCTGGCCCCGCGCGTCACGGCGCTGGAGACAACCACCAACTCCACCGAAGGGCGGCTCGCCGCAACCGAGACCGCGGTGCAGGGCCTGCCCGACCTGCGCCAGCGCATCGCCCAGGCCGAGGTGGCGGCGACGCGGGCCGACGCGGTGGGGGGGCGGATCAATACGCTTCAGCAGGGGCTGGCCTTTCTCGGCGGGCAGGTGACGGTGGCGAACTCGCGGCTGGCCGCCATGGAGGGGCTGGACGGTCGCGTGTCGGTGTTCGAGCGCAACATGACCGAGATCACCAGCTGGCGGCGCGGCGTGGACGAGCGGCTGGCGGTGTTGCCGACGCGCAGCGCCATCGACACGTTGACAGCGCGCGTCTCCACGGTGGAACGGCGCACCAGCGACCTGGGCGTGCGCATCACCGAGATCGACACCACCCGCCCGATCGTCCGGCCGATCAGGTGACCGATGGGATGAGGAGGGGCACCGCATGCTCGATGCGTTCGAGGCCCGGCTGGCCAGCCTGTTCGCCGACCGGCTGGCCGGGGCGCCCACCCTGCGCGCGCCGGTGCGCAGCCTGCCGGTGGCGCCACCCGAGGCACTCATCCAGCCAGTGCTGCGCGTGCTGAGTGCCAACGCATCGCCGCTGGTCGGCGACGACGCGCCGCGGGTGCGCCGGCTGGCCGGCGGGCTGGGGTTGCGCACGGTGCTGGAGCTTCAGGGGGTGGCCGCCATCGACCTCATGCCCGCCGCCGATATCGACCGCCCTGCCCGGCTCGGCGCGCTCGACCTGGTGCTGACGGCGTTGCAGGCGGAGGACGTGCGCAACGGCGCCGCCTTCGCCGACGGTTCTGACCAGGGATTCCTGCTGCGTGGCTTCCGCTTCGTTGAGGCAAGCGCGGATAGCGCGGCGGCGGCGCCATTGCGGGCACTGTTCCGCTACGAAGGCGATTTCTGGCCGGTCCGCCCGGACGAACAGGGGCCGGCGATCGCCAGCATCCCGACACGCCTCGCCGTGCTGCCCGTGACGGTACCTGCTTCGCTGTCGGCACGCGCCGGCGGGCCCGACCTGGTCATTCCCGTCACCCTGGACCTGCGCAGCCTGGGTGCCGGGCCGGCGCGCGTGGTCGCGCGGCTGCGCGGCGCGGCACCGCCCGGCACCCTGATCGGCGATGCCGCCGACCTGCCAGGATTCACCTCCTATCCGGTCGATGCCGGCGGCGTGGCGCGGCTGGTGTTCCGCCCGGCCGCGGTGGTGGCCGCGCTGGCGATCGCCGGAATCGAGGTGGCCCTGGAAGGCGCCGGCCGGCCGCGCGTGGCACTGACCGAGATCAGTGTGCGGGTGCTGCCGTGATCGCCCCCACCTTCATCGGCACCAGCTTCATGGGTATCGGGGCGTTCGGCGCGCTGTCGGTGCAGGCGATGGCGGTGCCGGTGGTTCAATACATGCTGGCCGATGCGCCCGATCCCGGCATGCTGCTCGACTTCCCCGCGGGCGGCGAGACGCGCGAGCTGGCGGTGCCGGTGCCGTTCCTGCCGGGCATGGACGAGGTGGAAGTAGGTGCGGCCACCGCTGCGATCGGCACCCGCCCGGTGGAGCGCAGCACCGACCATGCCGGGCCGACCGGCACCAGCGCCACGCTGAGCTTCACGCCACCTGTTGCCGGGGCACCGGTCGGGCTGTTGCGCATCGAGATCGAAGGGTTCTCGGCCGGCACCGAGCCAGTGGGGCGCACGCTGGCGGCACCCGGGCTGACGCTGTCGTGGGACGCCGGCAGCGCGACGGCGAGCCCAGGGGCGCTGCCGGGCGCCGAGGCGCTGCACCTGCTGGTGAGCCCGGCAAGCGGCCCGCCGTTCCTGGGCACCCCGGCCTTCCCGATGCCCGGCGCCGGCGGCGCGCTTTATGGCAATGCGCTGGGCGGCTGCTCCCTGTCTGGGACGCAAGCCGCCAATGGAACGGTGCGCCTGGTGCTGACCCCGCATGGCACCCCGCCGCCGCCGCTGGCCCAGGTGCGGCTTACCATCGTGCGGCTGGCCGTGGGTGCACCACGGCTGCCCAACGAGGGCACGCCGGTGCCGTGGCGGGCCTCGTCGATCCGCGCCGTGTGGCAACTGCATCCGTCGGCGCTGAAGGTCGAGGCGGCCTTGACGAACCCGGGCGGCGCGGTGCGAGCGGTGACGGTGGCCGAGATGCCGGGCGATCCGTCGCGGCAATCGGTCGGGTTCGATTTCGCCGCCGCGCTGCGCGGACTGGCCCGCCCGGCCTATGACGCCGCACAGGGGGGGGCCGACCTGGGCCTGGCGCTGCGGGTGACGGCAACCGGCCCGGGGGCGGCGCGGCTGCGGCTGGATAGTACCGGGCTGCGCTACCTGCGCCGTCCGCTGGCCCGGCCGGAACGGCTGGCGTTGCGCGGCGCACCGGTCGCCATCGCGCTGGCCGGCGCGGCACTGGGGCTGCGGCCCGATGCGCTCGACCTGGCGATGGATGGAAGTTTCCTGCCGGAGCGGCTGACCGATGCCTCCGACGACACGCCGCATGCCGCGCGGCGCGGGTTGGCGGCGGAGGGCGGCGTGCGGCTGGCGCGGCGCACTTCGTTGACCCTGGCCGAGCAGGGGCTGCCGCTGGCCAGGATCGCGGTGTTCGGCCGGGCGGCGGTGACGGCCGAGGTGCTGCTGACCCTGCATGCCGGCGATGTGCGGCGCGTCGGGGCGCCGCTGGGCCCTTCGACGGCGCTGACCCTGGCGGCCGCCGAGGTGCCGGCCTGGCACCTCGCCCCGCTCGCCACCGTCCTGGCGGCCCCACTGCCGGCGGTGGTGTGGCTGGTGCTGTCGGTGCCGCGCGGGCGGTTCCTGTGGCATGGCGCCGCGGCGGACGACGACACCGCGCTGCTGTCCGGCGACGGCGGCGGGTCGTGGACCGATGCCGCCACGCGCCCGGCGCTACAGCTTGCGGTGCGCGAGCCCACCGCGACGCCGCTGCCGCTGCTGCTGCGTTGGGAGGCCGGCGCCCAGGCCGGGACGATCAGCCCCGATGCTGCCGCGGGCGAGGGCCCGGCGTTCCGCCGCCATGTGCTGCTGGCGGGCGATGTCGCGCAAGCGGCGCTGTCGGCGGTCGCGCACGCGCCGCTGCGCCTGGCCTTTGCCTGCCGCCGGGATGTCGACCTCGCGGTTTCGGAGGCGACCTTCGCCTATAATCCGTGGACGGCGCGGACATGAGCGGCCTGCTCTCCCAGATCGGCACCCTGCGCGGCGGGATCGACATCTCGGCCGATATCAGCGTGCAGGCCGACGCGCTGGGCGTGCTGGCGGCGCTGGTGCGCAGCCTGGCGGACGGGCCGCCCGAACTGGGCGACCTGGCCGGGCTGGTGGCCAACCTGCCGGTGCCGCCGGCGCTGGGCGGGCTGGCGCAGCTTGGCACCCAGCTACCCGCCGCCATCGCCCAGGCGCCGGACGATCCCGCGGGGCTGCTCGGGCCGCTGCTGGCGCCGCTGAGCGCGCTGGCCTCCGGCAGCTTCTCGGTGTCCGCCACCATCGATATCGGCGCCGTGCTGGAGGTGGTGCAGGAGGTCATCCGGTTGACCACCGGGCGGGTGTTTGCCGGGCCGCTCGGCATGCCCGACGGTCCCGGCGGCGGGCCGCAGGCGTTCCCGGTGGCGGACCTGCCCAGCATCGCCGACCTGCGCGCCGCCGTCGCCGAAGCACGCGGCACGGTCGCGGCACTCGGCCCGGCGCTGGACGCACCCCGCCTGCTGGAGATGCTCCAGCGCGCCGGCGCCGGGACAGGGCCACTGCACCCGCGCTTCCCGCCCGTGCCGATCCTGCGCGACATGCTGGAGGCTTTGGGCACCGTCGCGTCCTGGCAGGGCATGGCGCCAACCACATTGAGCCGCAGCCTGGCGGCGACGTTGCAGGACACCGCGCGACTGATCGCGGCGCCGCGCAGGCTGGTGGCCGATCCGCTGCTGGCCGCTGCCACCGCCGCCCAGGCCGCACCGGCCACGTTCGAGCGGGTGGCCGACGACCTGGGCATGCTGCTGCCTTCAATGGCGGCGCGGCTGGCCGGTGGCCTGTCACTGCCGACCGCCACCGAGGCGACGGCGCTGGAGCGGGCGGCGGCGGCGCTGGAACCGGTGCTGGCCGCGCTGAGCCCGGCGCGCTCGCCGCTGGCACGGGTGGAGGATGTGCCATTTCACGCCACCGGCCACCTGCTGCGCGCGCAACGGGCGCTGTCGGGCGGCGGCGATGGCGGGGCACTGCTGGCGCGCATCGAGGGCTGGATCGCCGCCCTGCCCGCGCCCGATCCGGCACCGCTGGCCCCGGCGGTGGAGCAGGTGGCGCAACTCGACCTCGCCGCCCTGGCCGGACCGATGGGCGCCCTGCGCGAGGCGGTCGAGGACGCGCTGGCGGCGGTCGATGCCGCGCAGGACACCGTGCGCGACGCCCTGACCGCGGCGATCCAGCCGGTGGCGGATGCGCTGGATTCGGCACTGGAGGCGGCCCAGCTCGAACAGGTGGTCCCGGCACTCGCCGGGTTTGCCGGGCAGCTTTCCACGGCCATCGACGATACCGTGCGCCCCGCGGTGGAAGCCGTGACCGGCGCGATCGACACGGCGGTCGCCGCAGTGGCCGGGGCGGTCGACGGGTTCGATCCCGCCGCACTTGTCGCCCCGCTGCGCGACGCCCTGGACCAGTTAGCCGCCCTGCTTTCCGACCCCGCCATCCAGGACGCCTTCGCCGCGGTCGCCGAGGCGCTACAGGCCGCCGCCGACGCGCTGGAGGGGCTCGACCTGTCGGTGGCGGCCGACGCGGCGATCGCCAACATCGCCACCATCGAAGGCAAGATCAACGAGATCGACCCGACCACCATCCCCGAGGAAGCCAAGCCGCTGATTGCCCAGGCGGTGGAGGTGGTGATCTCGATCGACTTCTCGGTGTCGGTCGGCGACCCGCTGGTGGGCGGGCTGGAAACGGCGCTGGAGGCCGGGCCACAGGCGCTGCTCGGCGCGGTGGAAGCGGGCGTCGATTCGCTACGCGCCGAGCTTGACGCCTTCAAGCCGTCCGCAGCGATCGGCGCGGCGATCGGGGCACCCTTCGACGATATGCTGGCCACCATGCGCGGCTTCCGGCCCTCGGCCCTGCTGGGGCAGGTGCAGGCGGCACTGGACGGCATCGCGGCACAGGCCGGGGTGCTGGATATCGGCGCCGTGCTCGACCCGCTGCACCAGGCCCATGCGGCGCTGGGCGACCTGGTGGCCCGGCTGGCACCCTCGGTGCTGCTGGCGCCAGTGCGGGCACAGGCCGATCTGGCGCTGCAACGCCTGCAGCAGGAAACCGGGCTCGACCGCGCCTTCGCCGGGCTGGGGGAACTGGCCGAAGCCGTGCAGGAGCCGCTGGAACTGCTGGAGGATGTGCGCGACCTGCTGCGCGAGGCCGCCGCCCTGGTGAGCAATCCGGGCGATGCCGCCACCGCCGTCGGCACCATGCTCGACGACGCGGTGGCCCGGCTGGACACGGTGGACATGGCGGTGCTGGCAGCCGGCTTCAGCGCGACGGCGTCGGCGCACGCCTCGATCCAGCGCGATGCCATGGTGGTGCCGCTCGCCCCCGCCCTGCGCGCCGCCGCGGCCACTGCCCCGGCCGCCCTGGCGGGACCTGGAGGGCGGCTAGGCCGCGCCCTGGCGCTGCTGCCGCTCGACCCGCTCGACCGCGCCCGTGATACCCCGGCGACCCGGCGGGCGCGGGTGGCGGCGCGGCGCCTGGTGTCGGTGCGCGAGGCACTGCCGAGCCTGGCGGCCGACTGGCCCGCGCTGGGTCAGCGGCTGTCGGTGCAGGCGGGCGAACTGGAGGGCAAGCTGGCCGACTACCAGCGCCTGTTGGTGGTGGAGGGCGGCGGCGCCTTCGCCGGCATGACCGAGGCGGTGCCGCCCGACCGCGCCGCGTTGCAGGCCGCAGTGCGCGCGGCGCTGGAGGAGGAGGTGGCCGCCCCGCTGCGCGTGCTGCAGGCCGGGTTCGCGGCACTGGCGCCCTGGCTGGCCAACCTGGCGACCGGCATCTCCGACCTGCTCGACGCCATCGCGGTGAAGCTCGACGGCGTGCTCGGCGCAGGCGGGCTGGGGGGTGCGGCAGAAGGGCTTGCCGAATTCGGCGACCGGCTCAGCCATCTCGACCTGTCACCGATCGAGGCGCCGCTCGACCTGCTGCATGGCCGCTTGGCAGGTGCGCTGGCGTCGCTCGACCCCGCGCCGCTGGAGGCCGCCCTGCGCCAGGCCGCCGACGGCCTCGCCGGCTTGCTGCGGGTGGAATCGCTGGTGCCGCCGGCCAGCGTGCAGGCCGCCGACGCCGCATGGGACGGGCTGCTGGCGCGCATCGAGGCGTTGTCCCCGGAACAGCTGGTGGCAGCCACGCTCGACCCCGCCTGGCAGTCGGCTTTGGGCGCGCTCGCCCCGGTGCTGGAAATCCCGCTGCAGTTGCGCGCCATCCTCGACGGGCTGCTCAGCACCATCACCGGCGACGCCCGCATCCAGCTGGTGCGGGTTGAGGAGGCGTTCGACCGCATGCTGCTGGCAATACCGGCGCGCACCGGGGTTGCCGTCGGCTCGCTGTCGGTCTCGGCGAATATCTCGGTGAGTGCCTGACATGGCGCTCGGGCACGCCCTACTGCACCCAGAACGTGTCCGCCGGGCGATGGCGGAGACGTCGAGCACCGACATGTACGGGGCGTCGGTGGATGTGGGCCTCGGATTGTTCGGCTTCGGCGACCCGGGGGCGGCGGCGGCGGCCTGGGTGGAGGGCGTGGGCCAGCGCGCCACGCCGCTGGTGGAGGCGCTGGCGCGGGTGGGCAGTGAGGGGCCGTTCGCCGCGTTCTTCCAGGCCCCGCCACCCGACATCCCGGCGCTGCTGGACAAGCTCGGCGGGCTGGTGGACGCCGCGGCGGCACTCGACCCCGACAAGGTGCGCCGCCACCTGGACGAGGCGCTGGAACTGATGCTGGGGGCGCTTCCGGAACTTCGCCTGCCGGATGTCGCCGGCACGCTGAACCGCGAGATCGACGCAGCGCTGGGCATACTGGAGGCACCGCTGGTGGGCGGGCGGCGCGACCCGGCGGCGCATCGTGCCTTCCGCACCGCAGCCGAGATCCGCCGCCGGCTGCGCGACCTGACCCAACCGCTGCCGCCGGCGCTGGCGGGGCTGGACCTGAAGGCGATGCTGCGCGGGCGCCTGGCGGTCATGGTGGGCGGGATGGAGGCGCCCGCCTTTGCCGCCCTGGCTGCCCAGATTGGCTCGCTGAAGGCCGAGTTCGGCCGGCTGTTCGAGGCCACGGGCCGGCTTTCGGTGAGTGTCGAGGTGCAGGTCGGCGGGCCGCAGCCGATGAGCGCCGCGGTGCCGGGGGTGGATGACGAGGCCAAGGCCGCACCGTTCCCGCGCGGCCATGCGTTGTGGTGGCTCGACCTCATGACCGGGTTGCAGGCGGTGCTGAACCTGATCTGGGAGATGGTGCGCACCAGCAACTTCAAGGGCCGCGGCTTCGACGGGTTCGTCAGTGTGCTGCTGGCCGTCTGGCAACTCACCCGGGTGACGATGCGCGCGGCGATCCCCGCCGAGATGGGCGAATGGGCCTCGGGCACGCAGTGGCTGTTCACCGACCAGGGCGACTTCGTGCTGTCGTATTTCGTCCGCTTCCTCGCCTGCTTCCACGAGGTCGGTTCGGATACGAACTGGGTGGGCGCGATGCTGGTGCGCGGCCTGAAACACATGACCGCGGTGAGCCAGCCGCGCGCCATCTATCAGTTCGCGCGCAGCATCTGGTACCTGGAGGAATGGAAGAAGCGCAACACCGACGAGAAGAACCGCGGCGTTGCCGAGGACGATTGGACGAAGCCCTCGTTCCTGCGCGCTACCTGGGCCGCCTGGGGACCGATGTGGGCCGCCGGCATGTTGGGCGGGCTGTTTCCGCGCTGGGAGGATTTCCGGCTGGAGGGGCTGGAGACCTCGGTGATCGTACCGCTGGCGATTTTCGGGGCGGCCGGGCTGGCGACGTGCATCGCGCTGCTGATCACCCAGTTCCGCGGCGTGCCGTTGGCCGAGGACCATGCCTCGCGCGGCTTCATCATCGGCGCCTTCGTGCTGATCATGATCCTGGTGATCATCCTGCTGGCCGGGCTGGAATCGGACAGCCAGGTAGGTGCCGGGGTCGCGCTCGGGGTGATTGGCGCCCTGGTGCTGGCGGCGATAATCCTGGCCTGGGTGCCCGCGACGGCAAGCTGGGCATCGCACCTGCTGATCGCGCTGGTCGGGCTGGTGGTCGCCTTCGTGCTGCCGTTCGTGCTGTGGTGGGACTACATCGACGACGGCCGCGACAAGCCGGGCGACTTCGACGGGCTGGATGCCGACACCTCGCCGTACCGGCTGCCCTATTCCGAGGGCGATAACTGGATGTGCAGCCAGGGCACGCACGGCATCTTCAGTCACCACACGCGCAGCAGCACCACCAACCATTTCGCCTACGACTTCAACGAGAACGAATATTCGGTGGTGCGTGCGGCGCGCGGCGGGGTGGTCACCCAACTGCAGGAGGCGTTCGAGAACCGCAAGCAGGAACCCAACATCCTGCACATCCTGCACACCTCCTGGGTGCAGGGCCACGACCCCGGCACCGACGACGAGCGGGTACTGACCTTTGGCAACTACGTCCACCTCACCCAACACGGCGTGCTGCCGATGCTCGGTCAGCCAGTGCGGCGCGGCGAGGACGTCGCCCGGCTGGACAGCACCGGGCGCAGCGCCCAGCAACACATCCACATTGCCGCCCAGGAGACCCAGCGCGGCAGTAACCAGGGCCTGCCGTTCGTGTTCGGCGACGACAATACCAAGGGTTTCCGCCAGTACCCGCTGCTCGCCTGGATCCCCGGCAAGGGCGAAATACCCGGCAAGCCGATCTCGTACGCGTTCTATATCTCGGATAACGCAGCACCCGCCGATGGCCCGGCGGCAGTGGATCTCGAACTGGCGCTGGAGATCGGCGGCGCCAGCGAGCACCAGCATCTGGTCTTCGTGCCCGCCGCCGCGGTGGGCGGTACGGACGACCCCGTCGTGGTGTTCGCAGAGCCACAGCGCGGCCACACCCACCGCATCAGCCTGAGCCGCGCGGCCATCACGGCGCTGCGCAGCGTGGCGCCGAGGGACGGCGACATCACGGTGGAGCCCGGGCCGGACGGCCATGTCCATGAAGTGCGGCGGTCGGCGCTGCGCGAGCTGTCGTTCGACCTGGCCGAGGACACCGGCGGCACGGCCGGCGCACACACGCACGCCATCACCGTCGACCCGCGCGATTTCCTCGCCGGCGTTCCGGCCGGGGTCACCACGGTCACCAGCCCCGACAGCGGCACCGGCCACACCCACCCGGTAGATCTCGCGTCCGGCGCCATCCGCGCGATCCTGCGCGGCGAGGTGCCGGCAGCGGGCGACGTGACGGTGCAGGTGGTGGACGCCCATGACCATGGCACCCTGTCGCGGGCGCTGCCGGGCACGATCGCCTTCGGCGGGATCCGTGCCGCCCTGGTGGCGCCGCCGCGCGCACGGATGGCGGTGGAGTCGCCCGGCCCCTACCGCCTGTTTGGCGGCCAGGCGGTCCTGCGGATCAACGACCGCGTGAACGAGGGGTGGCTGTTCGGGGCGCACCGGCCCCAGGTGGTGCCGGATGTCCCGGCCGAACGGGGCCTGGCAGCAGCCGAGGCGTTGTCGGTGGCCGGTGGCAACACCGCCCCGGCAGGCGACACGCGCGGCTCCCCTCGCGCGGCGGCGGCGGCATTGTCGGCGGCGTTGCGCGCGGCCGGCGGCGTGCGGCGCTTCGTCGCGATCGTGCCGATGCCAGTGATGGTGATCGAGACGCGCACCCGGGGAAGCGCGGCCCGCCTGCGCCGGCTGGCTGGCGGTGCGGCAATCTTCGGCGCCGGCGCCAGCGCGGAAAGCCGCGGCGCGGGCGATGTGGCGGACATCTCGGCGCTGCCGCCTGCCGCCCTGGCCACGCACATCAACAACGTACTGCAGAACGGCTGGCCGGCACCGCCGGTGGCGGTGGGCGCGGCTTTCCAGGCTGCCGGGCCGCCACTGGACCTCGCCGCGTCGGCGCCGCGCAACCAGACCGTGCTGGCGCTGGTGGCGAACCCCGCGAATGGCGCCATCGCCACCACCCGCGCGCTGCCGTTGCAGGCGGGCTGGGTGGGGGTGACCGGCGGCTGGGCCGTGCCCCTGCTGGCCGCGCCGGCGCACCTGCCGCTCGACCTGACGCATCCGGCCATGGCCGGGGCCCAGCGCCACGCCACCCCGCTGGAGGTGACGGTTTCTGGCGCGCCACAGGCTGTCGTGTTCACCGATGCGGATGGCGATGCAACGGCTGTGGCGCGGCGGATCATGCTGCAGGCCGATGGCGTGCGCGCCTGGGCGGAGGGGGCGGATACGGTGATGGTGGCGAGCCTGGCCGGTGGCGCCGATATGGGGCTCGCGCTGCGCAAGGAGCCGGGCTTCGCGTTGGCGGGTGCCACCGGCACCTCGGCCACGCTTGCCGGCGGCGCATCGGTGCGCGACAGCTTCGCTGTGACGCCGGGCGTGCTGCGCGACGTCGTCGCCGATGCCGCCGGACGCGCGGCGCTGCCCTACGACCCGGCGGTGGTGCAGCCGCAAGCCAGCGTGCAGGGCGGGCGCATCCGCCTGTCGGTGGCGGCCGGCAACACCATCCGCCCCTCGGCCCAGCCGCTGCCGATCCTGCCGGGGTCCGGCGCGGCGGCGCAGGAATGGGATTCTGACCCGCTGCCCGTGGAACTGCATCTGGCAGGGTCGGCCTGGATTGATGTGGAACTGGCAGGCGCCGTGGTGCGCGTGCCGCTGACCGGCGAACCGGCGCGCCTGGAGGTCGGACCGCTGCCGGCACTGCCCGTGGCCGGCGACCGGCTGGAGCTGGAGGTGGACGGGGCAGCCGTTTCGGTCGCCTTCGACGGCAGCGAGACCTCGGTCGCGGCGATTGCCGCGCGCATCGCCGCCGCCTCACCGGCGCTGACCGTGCGGTTTGCCTGGAATATGGTGGCCGCGGGCACGCTGCATGGCGCGGGCGTCGGCCCTGATCCGCTGGCGCTGGCAGATTCGCCCGGGCTCAATGTGCTCGGCTTCCTGCGCGACCCGGCGGGCCTCGCGGACACCCCGCGCGGCCTGGTCGGCGATGCGATGGCCGTCGGGCCAGGTGGACCAGTCACTGGCGCCGCTCCGGCGATCGGGTGGCGCGAGCGTGGCACACGATCGACGCGGCTCGCGCTGGCCCCTGCAGGACCGCCCGGGCTGGCGGCTGATCCTGGCGACGCGCTGGTAGTCACGCCACCGGCGGGCGGCGATCCGCTGGCCTTCGTGGTCGCGCCGGGCAACACCGCCACCGTGGGGGCGGCGCTGCCGTTCCTCTTGGCGCCGGCGGTGGCGACATGGACCTTCCGGGCCGAACAGGGCGGCGTGGTGCGGGCGACGGGCATCGGCCAGCTTGCCGCCATGCCCGCGGCCTTGCGCGGGCGGGTCTCACCGGAACCGCAGGGCGATTTCTCCCTGACGCTGGTGGTGCGCGTCACCACGCCGGGCGGGGCGTTGCCGCCGGCCAGCGTCGACCTGCGCGGGTTCACAACGGCCGAGGATGCGGCAGCGCGGCTGGCGGCGGTGCCTGGCGCCATCGCCTTCCCGGTCACCGCTGGCGCGCAGACCCTGGTGCATGTGGAAACGGCCGGCCGCGGCACCGGCTGGGGATTGCGGCTGGAGGGGCGGGACGCGCTGCTGGCCCTGGGCTTCGGCCGGCCCGACCTGGTGCCGGAAGCCGAGGCGCTGGAGGCGGCCGGCGGCGGCACGGTGCAGGACGGTGCGGCCGTGACGGAGGCAGAGGTGCGCGCCATGCTCGCCCGCGTTGTGGAAAGCACGGTGCTGCCGGAACCGGATCCGCCGCCGCTGTACCGGGTGACGGCGCCGGCCAACCTGGAACTGGCCCCCGGCGTGGCGGGAGCCGCAGTGCCGGCCCTGACCTCCGACCCGGCAGGCTATGCCGCGACGCTGAACACCACGGCGACGGCAGTGGCGCTGGCGATACCCGGCGGCACCACGCGACCACTCGGCGCTATCCTGCGGGTAACGTCGGGGGCGCAGCGCACCACCGTGCCGCTGATCGGCACGCCGGCGGTGCTGCGTTCACCCGATCCGCTGCCTGCCGAAAGCACGGCCGAGGCCACCGCGCAGCTCGCGTACCTGGCAACGAACGGCCTGAGCGTGCGGGTGGACGGCACGCTGGAAGTGGTGCCGCCCGCGCCGGCGCCGTTCACCACCTTCGACGAGGCGGTGGAATGGATCGCCGCCGCCATCCAGCCAGGCTGGGCGGGGCTGGTCGCCGACCCCGCCGCTGCGGCCGCGCGCCATCTGGTCCTGCGCAGCGGTGCGCGCGGCACGGCGGCTGAGGTGGAACTGGTGCTGCCCCCTGCCGCGCTGCCGGCATCCGGGTTGCTCGGGTTTGCCGCGGCAGGGATAGCGGTGGGCAGCGGCACGCTGCCGAACAGCGACAACGTGCCGATCCTCGGCGGGGCCGGCACGCTGCAGCGGGCATTGGCCGACCGGGCGGAGCGGCCGGACAGCGACCAAGTGCTGTACCGCGCGCTGCCGGACGATGCCGCTGGCACCGTGCAACTGGTGCCGACCGCCACCGCGAGCGTGCTAGGCCTGCCGGGGGGCCTGCCCGCGGGGATCGCAGCCGCGGCGACGGCGGGCACGGTGATGCTCACTACCGGGCCAGCGCAGGTGCTGGATGCAAGGCTGGTCACCATCGGCGTACGCGCGCCAGGCGCCGACCCGGCGACCGTGCTGGCAGCCTTCTGGGGTTCGCCCGCGCGGCTGCCGCCGCTGACCCTGCCGAACAACCTGGCCGTACTGGACGGGCTGACCCTTGAGTTCCTGCTGGACGGCGCGGCGCTGGTGGTCACGCTCGCCACACCGACGAGTGCCGATGCCCTGGCAGCACAGATTGCGCGCGCCTCGGGCTGGCGGCTGCGGGCATTCCGGCGCGCCGGGCTGCTTGAGATAGTGACGGTGCGCGAAGGAAGTGCAGTGCGCCTGGAACTGACCGGCGGCACCGCGGTGACCGACGCGCCCACCACCGGCATTTCCGCGCCGGCGCGCCCGGTGGTGGCGCGCGGTGCCGGCAGCATCGCCGATATGGATGCCGCGACGCCGACGATGATCGCCGCCGCCCTGGAAGCAGGATGGCTGGAGGAAGGCGCGGCGCTGGACGACGTGGCGGTGGGCACGCAATGGATCGACCGGCGCGCCTATGCCCTGGACGCACCGGCTGGCAATGCATGGTTGCTGAACAGCCGCCGGACGGGTGTGGCCGGACGGCTGGAGTGGCTGGCGCAGGCCGCGGTGGCGGGTGATCCGGTTTGGAACGACAGCCTGTCGCGCGGTGCCGCCGTCCATGCCGCGGTGGCATTGCCGCCAATTGCCGGGACGGTGGCGCCGAACGGCACGCTGGCGATCCGGCTGGACGACAATGTCGGGCCGGGGCTGCCTTCCGCGCGGGTGGTGAATGTCGATTTCGACGGCGCTGCCGTTGATGCGGCGGCGGTGGCGGCGCGCATCGACGCAGCCTTGCGCACGGCCGGCGCCGGTGCCGCGGCGTCCTGGCCGGACGGCACGGTGGTGGTCGAGACCGCCTATCCGGGCCTCGCCGGCAGCCTGGAGGTGCCCGCGCCGGGCGATCGAGGGGCCGCCGATGCGCTGGTGGGTGCGGATGTGACGCTGCGGGCACGGGGCTGGCCGGGTGGCGGGCGGGCCGATCCGCTGACAGCCATGCCGAACGGCTGGCGGGCCGTGCGCACGAGTGCCGCGGAGGCTGCGACCTACGAGTTCCGCGCCGACGGACGAACCACCGGCCCGGTGGCGATCACCGCGGGCATGAACGCCGATGCCGCAGCACTGGCGCTGAACGCGGCGTTCGACGGCACCGCCGCCGGCGGCACGCTGCGCATCGGGCTGGCCGGGGTGGTCGATGGCGCGCTGTGCGTCGAGGGGGTGGTCACACCGATGACGCTCTCGGTGAACGGCACCCTGTCGGTAGCGACCACGCCCCGGCGCGCGGGTGATACACCGGAGCCACCCGACGATGCCGCCTTCGATTTGCGCCGGACCGACCTGGTGCGCACGGTGCGCCTGGTGCGCGCGGCGGCCGACGATGCTGGATTTACCGATGCGCAGGATTTGGAATGGCTCCGTCACCCGATGGAGCGAATCGAGCCCGAGGCGCCACCGACGGGTGGTCCGCCACCCGATCCGTTCCTCCAATCGGCGGCCTTCCCGGCCTTCCCGCGCGGGCGGTGGCTGGTCGCCGTGCGCTCCGATGCGGCGCGGGCCGGCAATGCCGGCGATGCGGCCGTGCTGCGCGCGGCCACAGCGATGGCGGCATTGGTGCGCCCACCGTCCGTTCCTGGTGGGGCGCCGCTGCCGCTGGTGCTGCGTCACTGGGTGACATTCAACGGCGGGAACGGGCAGCTTGGCGGGTCGGCCGCAGGGCCGGAGGAATTCATGGTCGACCTGCTGACGTGGCGGTGACGGGGGTTGCCCCGTTCGGCCTGCTGGCGGTCGGCGGCGGGGGACGCGCACCGCCCGAAGCCTGCGCCACTTCAGCCGAGGCCTGGTGGAATGCGGCCAGTTTCGGGCGATGGCGGCCCCGCGCGGTGGCGCTGCCGCCGGTGACCCTGGCAGCGGACCCGGCGCGGTGGTGCGCCGGCGGCGGCATGGTGCCGGGTCCGCGCAATGCCGCAGCACTCGCTCGCGCGGCGCTGCTCGCCCTGGTGCCCGCGGCGGAGTGCCCGCAGCACGTCGTGCTGGTGATCGCCGGGCCGGTGGCGCCGCATGCCTGGCGCGTGGCCGACGGCGGGGTGGCGGTGGCGCCGGGGCGCTGGGTGCGGCGCTATGCCGCGCTGCCGGCGGGGGCGAGCCTTGGCGCCTGGGTGCATGAATTGGCGCACCTGCTGTTGGGCTGGCCCGATCTGCCAGGCAGCCCTTGCCTGATGGGCAGCGGCGCCAACCGTGGCGGCGGGCACGACCCGGCCCGGCCCGGCCCGGCCCTGGCGCTAGACGCCGGATGGCTCGACCTGGCACCCGCCGAGCCACGCATGCCCGCGTGCAACCTTGGGCCTGGGGCGGCGATGGCGTTGCACTGGGACGGCCGTGAGGTGCTGATCACCAGCGACGGCGGCGATTTCGCCATCCATGACCGGCATCGCCCCGGGCCGCCGCTGGCGAGCGGCCGGCTGGCGGACGCCACGGCCCCATTGCTGGCCGGCGTCGCGGCGGCGTTGGCCAGTATCGCCGGGGCCGCCTGAACCGCCCTACCCCAGCCGGCGGATGATCTCCGCCCAACGGTCCAGTTCCAGCAGAATGACATCAGCCTCGGCGCTGTCGAGGCTGACGATCACGCGAACCACGCCGAGGCTGCGATCGCGCTCCAGCATCGCAATGTCCTCCTTCGCCCCCCAGATCGACACGGGCACGCTCGCCGGGTCGCGGCCAGACTCCGCCACCAGGTCGCGGTATTGCGGGATGATATCGGCGACGTTGGGGTATTGCGGCCGGCTGCGGTGCGGCATCCAGCCGTCGCCGTAGCGCAGGGCCCGGCGCGCGCCATAGGGGAAGGCACCGCCGACGATGATCGGCGGGTGCGGCGTCTGCACCGGCTTGGGCCAGGCCATCACGGGATCGAAGTTCACGAACTCGCCGTGGTATTCGGCTTTCGACTTCGTCCATATCTGCTTCATCGCCTCGATGCGCTCGCGGGCCAGCTTGTGGCGCGACTTGAAGTCGGTGCCGTGGTTGGCCATTTCGTCAGCGTTCCAGCCGTTGCCGACGCCGAACAGGAAGCGGCCGTTCGACACCTGGTCGATCGAGGCGACGAGCTTGGCGGTCTGGATCGGGTCGCGCTGGGGCACAAGGCAGACGCCGGTGCCGACCTTGAGGGTGGTGGTGGCGACGGCGGCGGCGGTGAGCGACACGAAGGGGTCCATCGCATCGTAGTATTTTTTCGGCAAGTCGCCGCCCGACGGGAAGGGCGAGGCGCGCGAGGCGGGAATGTGGGAGTGTTCCGGTGCCCAGACGGAGTCAAAACCGCGCTCCTCCAGCGCGCGGGCCAGTTCGCCCGGCGCCATCGAGTAGTCCGTGAAGAACATCGCCGCGCCGATTTTCATCGATTCATCCTTTCGCCTGGAAACAACGGAAGGGCTGCGCAAAAATGGATAAGAGTTTTTTGGTTCTTTTTTTCAAAAAAGAACACTCTTCCTAGAACAACAGTCCTTTCCTCAACATCCCGTGCACGCCCTTCTCTCCATTGACCGTCTGGGTCACGTGGAAGTCCACGGCGAGCGAGCAGAACTGGTACGCCTGCTCGCGCGACAGGTTGGAGCGGCCACAGATGAAGCTGATCATCTCGCGCAGCGCCTGCTTCATGGCCTGGTCGAGGTCTTCGTTGAGGCCCATGGATATGAAGTGGGTCGGCGTCTCGGCGCGGGGCATGGCGAGGCCCGCGGCCTTGTGCAGGATGAAGGTGAAGCGGCCGTTGAGGCACATCTCCAGCGCGGTGACGCAGACTTCGCCATCGCCCTGTACGCCGTGGCCGTCGCCGACGGAGAAATTCGCACCCTCGACCCAGACCGGCAGGAACAGGGTGGAGCCGGCGACAAGTTCCTTGTTGTCCAGGTTGCCGCCGTGGATGCGCGGCTCCTTGGAGGCAATGGTGCCGAAGGCGGGCGGCGGGGCCACGCCCATGACGCCGAAGAACGGCGCGAGCTTCAGCTCGGTGCCCCAGGGCAGGCGGCAGGTGCCGGCTGCCTTGTCGACGGCAATGTGCATCAGCACACGCTCGTGGAAATCCTCCGGCAGCGTGCCCATCAGCGGCGAGATGGCGTTGTAGCCCCAGTTGGCGCCGGGCTCGATCGCCTCGATTCGGATCTCCAGCATGTCGCCGGGCTCGGCGCCACGAATGGCGATGGGGCCGGTGACGATGTGGCCGGGGATGCGCTGGCCGGCGACGGATTCGAGGATGGCGGCCAGCGCCTCGGGCACTTCCATGCCGCTGCCCGCGGGCGGCAGCACCTCGGGGCGGCCGGAGACGCACTGCACCTGCACGGTGTCGCCCGGTGCGATGGTGAGCACCGGGGGGATGCGCGCATCGAACACACCGAGGCGGACGGTGTCGGGGCGGGCCGCAAGCGTGTGGGTGGCCATGCTCAGGCTTTCTTGTTGCGGTCGGGGTAGCTGCGCCCCATGCCTTCGCGCACGTCCATCTGGATACCGTATTGCGGGAACGGGTAGCGCAGGCCGTTCTTCGACAGCGCCTCCATGCCGGCGATCGCCTTGGGGATATAGGCGGGCGGCAGCGCCATCAGCATCTCGTCGTCGAGCACTCCGCCATAGCGGCGTTCTGCGAAGCAGGGGATGGAGAGCGAGGGGGTGCGGGTGGAGAGCGCTCTGCCCCAGCTGTCGGCGCAGGAGCTTTCGCCGACCACGCCCCATTCGAAGTTCTTGTAGCCAGCCCATTGCAGGCCGTTAATGAAATACATCATGGCACCCGGCGTGGCGTAGAACAGCGCGATGTCCGGCGGGTTGAGGCGGCCGGCGGACAGCGGCGAGACAGCAAGCGCCTGGTACTTGCCGTCGGGCACCACAGCCATGCTGGCCTGGTGGGCTGCGGCGTCCTCGGGCGTGGAATACCACACGCCGACCATCGACTGCCCGGACTTCCAGGTGTCGTCCTTGGCCATGCCCAGGCCGACCACGGCACGGCACTGGGCACCGACGAGGTTCTCGGCGGTAATACCCACTGTCCAGCCGAGCCGAGCGGCCTGGGCTACAACCTGGTCGAGCGTGTGGACGTTCTGGGGGCGGCGGATGCGCGGGATCGCTTCCATCTCCGCGCTCTCCTCAAACATCTTCATGCCGAACGGCGCGTTGCGCAGCCGCAGCAAGCGCATGAGGTCGTCGGAAACCCTGGCGAGATCGATGGGAAGTTGGCCGACATCATCGGGCATGGCGTTTCACTCCGGTTGACTGCACGAAGCCTAGCATTACAGTTGTGTATTCCGAAGGTCTCTGAATCAATGGGTAACCATGATTCGGAGGTCGTGGGATGGCAGTGGCGTCGATCGAGACGACGTTGGAGCTTTGGGCGTCTTCGCTGCGAGAGGTGAAGACCCGCATACGGCCATTGTTCACGCAGGAGCGAGTGGCGGCATCAGCAGGGCTTTTCTTGGATGGTCTGCTTTGCGACGAACGGCGCAAGACCGGCTGGATGCGGGCGGAGGCTGCCGGCGATCCTGGCGCCTGGCGCCAGCAGGCCATCCTGGGGCGCGGCCGATGGGATGCGGATGCACTGCGCGACATCGTGCGCGATTATGTCGTCGAAACCCTTGCCGACGCCGATGCCGTTCTGGTGATCGACGAGACCGGATTCCTCAAACAGGGCCGGGCGTCGTGCGGGGTCGCACGGCAATACACCGGGTCTGCAGGGAAGATCACCAAATGTCAGATCGGCGTGTCCACCGCCAGCGTTGCGTTCCAATGGGTAGCCGCTGACAGCGTTTATGGCGTGGGCGAGGTGGAGCAGACGCTGCGCCAGGCGGGAAAGGGCTATGTGCTTGGCGTGACTTCGGCGCACCGGTTCAACTCCTGCGGGCAAGACACCGAGGGTTGACGGCACGGCGCTTGCCATCGCAGCGGCTTGCGAGCCCGGCGACTGGCAGCGCCTGTCAGCCGGCGCTGGGACCAAAGGGCCACGTCTGCATGACTGGTGTTATACCAACCCTCCTAAGGGCTTGATGTGGAACAACCGAATCGTGGGCTAGGAATCGGTGTTCGAGACGTACTAGCATTGGGACGTGATCGACACCGCTGCCATCAGAGCGCGCTTTGAGATGCTGGCTCCGTTCC